>Ga0310344_10001071_pt1 | contig 21179 bp, 18 predicted proteins | sample HC15DNA20200_MG_FD_203801 | JGI IMG/M metagenome (GOLD analysis project Ga0310344, IMG submission 203801) | Marine microbial communities from station ALOHA, North Pacific Subtropical Gyre - HC15-DNA-20-200_MG | ecosystem: Environmental > Aquatic > Marine > Oceanic | place: Pacific Ocean: North... | reverse complement strand
CTCCAAAAGGGATATTTTTTATGTTTTGTATCTCTTAACCATTGCGGTGAGATAAAATATTTTTTTTTGCAAGCTCTAGAGCCATACCAACACATATTTTCGTGCAACCAATTAAATTTATAAAAAAACATTTTTTGTTTAAAAATAATCAATTTTTCTTTGATTTCATTAAAATTTAAATTTTTTAAATTTGGTATTTCGTCAACATCATTTATTAAAATCAAATCATCTTGGTTCGCTTTCTCTATAAATTTTTGAGCCATCTCTCTTTGATAATGTTCTCTTCTATTACTATTATTAATAAGCTTTTCTCCTCTTCTTCCAGTTTTATCATCTTCACCTTCATAAACTTTCTCGATATCTGGAGGCTGATCCTCAACAACATTATAAATTATTTTATCCTTAAATTTTCCAAATTTATTAATATCAAAAACTAATTTTTTAGGTTTTCCACTGTGTAGATATGTGGCTTCTGTTATTACGAACTTATGTACATATTCATTTAAAATGTTTAAACGGAGATCTAGAAGCATCTCTTCGTCAAAAAACATAAAACAATCGTAGATTTTCATATTAAATTGAAATATTGGTTTATATAATATAATTAAAGATCTTATTTTAATAAAGCACAATAATAGTAATGTCTAAAAAAATTGTAATTGTTGGAGCTCTTGGATATTTGGGAACCGAGTTATGCCAGCTTTATTCTGGTGAAAGTTGGTTTCACAATGTTATAGCCATAGATAGTAGGTTTGTATCAAAAAGAGTGAATCAACTTAGAGATTGGAATATTCAATTTTACCAAGGGCATATACTTGATAAAGATTTTTTACAAAAACATTTAAAAGATGCTGATGTAGTTCATCATCTTGCTGGAATTACTGAAGTTGCATATGTAAAAAAGGAGTCAAGCGCAATTCAAGATGAAAAGATTAAAAAAGTAGCAATCGAAGGCACTAATAACATTCTAAATTCGATAACACAAAAATGTAAAATTATATTTCCCTCAACTCACGTGATATACGAAGGTTTAAAAGAAACTAAAAAAAACATCAGAGAAGATGAGAAGCCAAGCCCCATACTTGTTTATTCTTCAAGCAAAGTGCAAAATGAAGAAGATATAAAAAATTCAAAAAAAAATTATGTAATTCTTAGACTAGGTTCAGTTTATGGATATTCTTCAACTGATACAATGAGAATAAATATAATGCCAAATTTATTTTCAAAAATAGCTTCTCAAAATGGCGAAATAAATTTATTTGCTGGTGGCAAACAAATAAAAAGTGTTGTGTCATTAATTGATGTGGTTCGATGTATGAAGTTTATGGAAGAGAATGACAAAATAAAAAAAGAAACATTTAACTTAACAAAAGAAACTGTAACTGTAAAAGAAGTTGCGGAACTTTGCAAAAAGCATAATCCAAAAGTAAAAATTAAAGTAACGAAAGATGAAATACCAAACCTAGGATACACACTATCTAATAAAAAAATTTTAAATACAGGTTTTAAATTTCTTTATAATTTGGATGAATCAATATCTACTATGATTCAGAAATGGTCATTTTCTAAAAATGATGATGACTTGGAGTATAAAAATCGTGGTGAAAAAGAATTTATTGATAAGAGGGGAAAAATTAGCAATTATGAGTTAACCGAGCCAGTTAATTTAATTGGATACATAGAGTCCGTAAAAGGTTCTATGAGAGCTAATCATTACCATCCCGTACAAGAACAAAAAGTTCTATTAATCAAAGGACAATTTATAAGTTTATACAAAGGTTTGTTAGATAAACATTCTCCAAAAATTACTCATGTTGTTAACGAAGGAGATTCTGTTGTAACCAAACCTAATGTTGCTCATACAATGGTATTTACAAAAGATTCAATTTTTTTGAACTTAGTAAGAGGAGAAAGAGAACATGAAAATTATGGTATCACGCACACTTTGCCTTATCCTTTGGTAAATGACGATGAGAGAAAACAATTGTTGCAAAACTATAAATTTGAATGCAGATCATGCAAAAATGAGAATCTTAAGAGAGTAGTCTCGTTAGGTTATCATCCTTTAGCTAATAATTTGCTAAAAAGCAAAAAAGAAAAAGAAGAACTTTTTCCCTTAGAAATGAATTACTGCCCAAACTGTCATAACTGCCAACTTTCAATTGTTGTCGACCCAAACAAAATGTTTTCAAATTATCTTTATTTATCTTCTACGTCTAAAACATTTAGAAATCATTTTGAAAATGCAGCTAAAAAGTATATTAATGAATTTAAACTTTCGCCAAAAAAATCTTATATAATTGATGTAGGTAGCAATGATGGAATTGCATTAAAGCCATTTAAAAAATTAAACTTTAAAAATATTTTAGGTATTGAACCAGCAAAAAATTTAGCAAAGCTTGCAAACAAAGAAAAAATTAAAACTTACAACGGTTTTTTGGACCGAAATAGTATAAAAAGCATTAAAAAAAATGCAGATCTTATTTTAGCATCAAATGTTTTTGCTCATTCTGATGATTTAAAAGATATGGCTGATTGCATGTTTAAATTGCTAAAAAAAAATGGAACAATAATTATTGAAGTTCAGTATTTACTCAATACTTTAAAAGATTTAACTTTTGATAATATATATCACGAACACTATAATTATTGGTCTCTTACCTCTTTAGTTACTTTTTTTAAACAGTTTAAAGCAACAATCTATAAAGCAGAAAAAATTAATACTCACGGTGGTTCTATAAGAATTTATGTTCAAAAAGGTGCCAAAACCAAAGTGGAAAAAAATGTAAAAGAACTTTTAAAAGAGGAAGATAAATTTGGAATAAAAAGTTTTAAAACATATCAAAAATTTTCAAAAAGTGTATATAAAATAAGAGAAAATGTTAGAAAAAATATATTAAGATTAACTCAAAATAATACTAAAATAATAGGGTATGGTTCTCCAGCAAAAGCCACTACCGCATTAAATTTTTTTGGTATATCGAACGAAATTGAATATATAGTTGAAGACAATAAACTTAAACAAGGAAAATTTTTACCAGGAATGAGAATTCCTATTGTCTCTAGAGAAAAAATAAAAGAAAAACCTGATTATGCTTTAGTCCTAGCATGGAATTTTTTTGACGAAATTAAAAAGAAAAATAGAGATTTAGCAAGAGAATTTATAAGTATAAAAGATTTAGAAGTTTAGATTTTTTTTTATTGATTCTGTATAACTTTTGTAATTTCTTCCGCTATAATTTCGTAACCTTTGGGTGAAAAATGACCAAAGTGCATTCCTAAGGTTTTAGCATCTCCAAGTGGATACAATGAATCTTGATCTTCAATCTTTTTAAGAGCAGATTCTAAGTCAATAACTTGAATTTCCATATCATTTAAATTTTTTAAAATTTTTTCTTTGAACAAAAAATTAAAAGATTTTGCTGCATCTGTCATTGCTTTGTTGTCTCTATTTGGGCTATATAAATAAGCGACAATAAATTTTGCATTTTGTTCTCGTGCTGTATCTTGTATTTTTTGAACAACATTATAAAACTTGCTCATATTTTTTTTATATTCATTTGATTCATAATTTGCTTTTATTTTCTTAAATTTATTATATCGGTACCAATTTCCTACCAAGTCAGCTTTACCGATTTTCCATCTTAAATGGGTTAACTTAAATATTCTATGTACAGAAAATTGATTTTCAGATTCGGTTATATTACGCATTACAAGATTCATATCATTATTATGAAAATAGCTATAAAGACGTTCGTCATGAAATTTTTTGAGATGAGAAACAACTTTCAATTTATTATTATCACTTGAAAGATTTTGTAAAAAACTTTCATCCTCAAAGTACTTATTTAATATAGTTTTTTCTTCCTCTACCAAATCATAAATATCATTACCTGCGGTAAAAATATAAACGATATTTTTTGTACTTCCTAACTTTCCATATTCCCGAAGAGCAGCTAAACTTGCTAAAGGTCCATTTGCACTACATCCAAGACTCAAGGCACTGTATCCAAAATTTCTAATTTGTCCTGCTATTGTGTATTTTTGAGGTACACAGGAACCTTGTGTAAAGCTATCTCCGAGTAAGATAAAATCTAGATTTTTCTCATTAGAAAAAATTTCCCAGGATTGATCAGGATTGTTAAATCCGTACCGGTCGGATTTATATTCGCTAAAGATTCCTAGTTCGTTACAATTAATCGTTCTAGTATTTGGTATTCCACTTAAAGGTACTAATTTTTTTGTCCAACCAGCCCTTAAAATTATATTAGAACACATTGCCGCAAAACACTCTTCTCCTTCGTCTCTAACACTTAGTACTACTTCTTTGATATATCGATTATCGTAATTCACACCTCTTTTAATCATTTCTCTTTTCAGATTTTCAGCTATTTTATTTTTTGACAAAAAATGTATTTCAAGACCTGCATTAATTATAAACAAAGCTAAAAAAGTTGAAATGAATACTAAAGCAATATTTTGAATAAAAGATTTTTTAAACATTTATAAAAATTTTTAATCTAGATTGAATTTTTTTTTATAATTTTTAATTAATTTGGTGTTTTGATTTTTTTTATACAAAATAAAATTTTCACATACCAGCATATCAAGTTCGGTGCCCATAAAACATTTGTAAGCGTCTTCAACAGTGCACACAATAGGCTCCCCTCTGATATTAAATGAGGTGTTGATAATAATTGGACAATTAGCAATTTTTTTAAAGCATTTCAACAATTTATAATACTTTGGATTTGTTTCTTCGTGCACCGTTTGAATTCTTGCAGAATAATCGACATGTGTAACTGCTGGTATATTAGATCGTTGCACATTCAATAGATCAATCCCAAAAAGTTTTTTTTCTTCACTTGTTATTTCTATTTTTTTGGAATCATTTATATCAGCTACTAAAAGCATATATGGACTATCTGTGTTAAGTTTAAACCAGTCGGATAAATCTTCTCTAATTATAGAAGGAGCAAAAGGTCTAAAACTTTCTCTAAATTTTATTTTTAAATTTAGTATTTTTTGCATATTTTTAGATCTTGGGTCTGCAATGATAGATCTAGCACCCAAAGCACGAGGACCGAATTCCATTTTTCCTTGAAACCAGCCTATGGTTTTTCCTAGAGACAATTCTTTTGCAGTAATTTCTAAAACTTCGTTTTCAGAAGACTTTTTAAATGTTGCACCTAAGTTAGATAAAGTTTTTTCAATTTCATTTTCGTCAAAACTTGGACCCAGGTAAGTACCTTGCATCTCATCTTTAATAGGAAGAGGACGTTCATTTTTTAATTCCATATGCCATAAAGCTAAAGCTGTACCTAAAGCACCTCCAGCATCTCCTGCAGCTGGTTGAATCCATATATTTTCAAAAATTTTTTCTTTTAAAATTTTTCCATTTGCTACACAATTTAAAGCCACACCTCCAGCCATACAAAGATTTTTATTATTATATTCTTTGGCTAAAGATTTAGTCAGACGCAAGATAATCTCTTCAGTAACTGACTGAATTGAAGAGGCTATATCCATATGGAATTGAGTAATCGAATCTTTTTTTGGATTTCTTGCTGAATTGCCAAACAATTTTAAAAATTTCTTATTTATCATTTTTAATCCAGTTGCGTAATCAAAATACTTCATGTTTAATCTAAAAGTACCATCTTCCTTAAGATCAATTAATTTATCTAGAATAAGATTTTTATATTTTGGTTTACCATATGGAGCTAAACCCATAACTTTGTATTCACCACTATTAACTTTAAAACCAGTGTAATAAGTAAAAGCTGAATACAGCAGACCTATTGAATGAGGAAAATGTATTTCTTTTAGTATTTTCAAATGTTTACCTTCTCCTAAAGCAACAGTAGTAGTTGCCCATTCGCCTACCCCATCTAAAGTTAAAACAACTGCATTTTTAAATGGAGAAGGGTAAAAAGCGCTGGCAGCATGACTAAAATGATGTTCAGAAAAATATATTTTATCAATATTGTTGAAATTTTTATCGTGGTTTTTCAGTTCATTAAAAAGCATTTTTTTTTGGAATAATTTTTCTCTAAGCCATATTGGCATAGACATATTAAAAGATTTAAATCCTCTTGGAGCAAAAGCAACATAAGTTTCTAATAATCGTTCGAATTTTAAAAATGGTTTTTCATAAAAAGATATGTAATCAACCTCACTAAGTTTTAACTTAGATTCTTTTAAAACAAATTCAACAGCATGGAACGGATAACTTGCGTCATGTTTTTTTCTTGAAAATCTTTCTTCTTGAGCTGCTGCAATTATTTTTCCATCCTTTAAAAGAACAGCAGCGCTGTCATGGTAAAATGCTGAAATGCCTAATATTGATGTCACGTTAAAAAATTGTATAAATAAAAGGAGCTACTGCAGATCCTTGACTTAAAACTATTAATGCTCCAAATATTACAAGCACAAATAATATTGGCAATAACCAATATTTTTTTCTGTTTTGTAAAAATTCCCAAAATTCTTTAATAAACCACATTATTAAAATTGTTTTTTCATTGAGTTAATTGTTTTATCACGCTCAATCCAATAAGTTTTTTTACTTTTATTATATTTTTTTTTTAACGAATCTTTATTTATTGCTCGCATAAAAATAGCAGTAGGAGTAACTACCAAGATAAAAATAATTCCCATCACAATCGGGGCAATTATTGCTCCTAGAGTTATTCCAAATTTAAACCATAATTTATTTAATGGTGCTAAAATATTCGAATTTATCAAACCTAAAATTAAAAAAATTATAGAAAAAAAAAGTGGTAAAACTTTTATCTGATGAAAGTCACCGCGAAAAGACCAAAAAGCTACTATGAAAAAAACTATGCAAAAAACTAAACCAAAACCTCGATTTGAACCCATTTTTATTTTAGATTTATTTATCATTCGTTTTTATTTAGGTAGTTAAAAAAATATTTGCCCTTTTATAACTTAAATTGTTATCAGATTCTACTTTGCATTACTAAGTATTGTATATGTATATAGCTTGTTTTAGTTATATTACTTTTTTTTTTAACATTAAATTTACTTTCATCACTTCTTGATGTAAAAACTATAAGAATTTTTTAAGGGCGGTTAGCTCAGTTGGTAGAGCATCTCGTTTACACCGAGAGGGTCATAGGTTCGAGTCCTTTACCGCCCACCATTATGGGGGTGTAGCTCAGTTGGTTAGAGCGATCGCCTGTCACGCGATAGGTCGCGGGTTCGAGTCCCGTCACTCCCGCCATAATTAGCAATAAATAGTTATCCACTGTATATTTGGTGACAATCTCACACCTACAAGTGAGAAAAAAAAAGGTATATAAATATAATTGAAATGTTAACGGAATTCTTAAAAGATTATTTATCAATTATCATTTTTCTATTCATTGCTTTAGCATTAAGTATTGGGTTTATTTTTATAAACTATTTATTTTCTCCAAAAAATCCAGATCCTGAAAAGCTTTCAGCATATGAATGTGGCTTTGATGCTTTTAGCGACTCAAGAATGGAATTTGATGTAAGATTTTATTTAGTAGCAATACTGTTTATTATTTTTGATTTAGAAATTGCGTTTCTTTTTCCTTGGGCAATATCTTTAGGAAATATCGGGGCGTTAGGATTTTGGTCCATGATGATTTTTCTATTTATATTAACTATAGGTTTTATTTATGAATGGAAAAAAGGAGCATTGGATTGGGATTGATATGATTGATCAAAATCAGAAAGAAAAGCAAATACCCAATGAGTTTAAAAAAATGGCAAAAGATTTTAGCGAAAAAGGTTTTGTTACTACTTCATCAGATAATTTAATTAATTGGGCGAGAACCGGTTCACTACATTGGATGACATTTGGTTTAGCTTGTTGTGCTGTCGAAATGATGCAAACTTCAATGCCTAGATATGACTTAGAAAGATTCGGAGCTGCGCCTAGAGCTTCACCCAGACAATCAGACGTAATGATTGTAGCAGGAACTTTAACAAACAAAATGGCATCACCACTCAGAAAAGTTTATGATCAAATGCCAGAACCAAGATATGTAATTTCGATGGGAAGTTGTGCTAACGGTGGTGGTTACTATCACTACTCTTATTCTGTTGTAAGAGGATGTGATCGTATAGTACCAGTTGATATTTATGTTCCCGGATGCCCACCTTCAGCAGAGGCTTTGTTGTACGGAATTTTGCAACTTCAAAAAAAAATTAGAAGAGAAGGCAATTTAGAAAGATAAAAATGTCAATAACTGTTAATGATTTAGAAAGGACAGTTAACTCATCTTTAACCACTTCAATAAAAAGATCAGAAATAAATTTTGGTCAACTTTATATTGATATAGATGTTGAACATTTAATTTCATCTATTCTTTTTTTAAAAACAAACGACAAGTGTAGATTTAAACAATTAATTGACATTACTGCTGTTGACTATCCAGAAAAAGAGGAAAGATTTAAAATGGTATATTTATTACTTAGTCATGAAAATAATTTGAGGATTATAATTAATGTAAATGCAGATGAAGAAAAAACTGTACCATCAATTACAAAAATTTTTCCTTCTGCAAATTGGATGGAAAGAGAAGTTTTTGATATGTATGGTATTAAATTTAAAGATCATCCCGATTTAAGGAGAATACTTACAGATTATGGATTTAAAGGATATCCACTTAGAAAAGACTTTCCATTAACTGGACAAACCGAGGTTAGATATAGTGAAGAAAAAAAGAAAGTAATATACGAACCAGTAAAACTAGATCAAGAATATCGCAACTTTGATTTTGAGAGTCCTTGGGAAGGAACTAAGTATGTTAAAAAAGAAGAAATTAAAAAAAAATTATAAGTAGAATAAATTAATGGCTAAACAAACTAAAACAATGAATTTAAATTTCGGACCTCAACATCCTGCTGCGCATGGAGTTTTGAGATTAATTCTTGAGTTGGATGGGGAAATTGTTGAAAAAATAGATCCCCATATAGGACTTTTACATAGAGGTACCGAAAAATTAATTGAGCACAAAACATATATGCAAGCTGTTCCCTATTTTGATCGTTTGGATTATGTAGCACCAATGAATCAAGAGCATGCTTTTGCCCTAGCTATAGAAAAAATTTTAAACATAGAAGTTCCAATTAGAGGGCAATATATTAGAGTTTTATTTTGTGAAATTGGTAGAATTTTAAGTCATCTTCTTAACGTAACAACGCAAGCACTTGATGTTGGAGCACTAACACCATCTCTTTGGGGTTTTGAGGAAAGAGAAACATTAATGACTTTTTATGAAAGAGTTTCTGGTTCAAGATTGCATGCAAATTATTTTAGAGCAGGAGGGGTTCATAAAGATTTGCCCAGAGGATTGAGCGAAGATATATTATCTTTTTGCGAAACTTTTCCTAAGATAATAGATGATTTAGAAACTCTTCTAACAGATAACAGAATTTTTAAACAAAGAAATGTTGATATCGGTATCGTTACCAAACAAGAAGCGCTAGACCATAGTTTTTCCGGAGTCATGTTAAGGGGATCTGGAATTGCATGGGATTTAAGAAAATCTCAACCATATGATTGCTATAAAGATTTTAATTTTAAGATTCCAATTGGAAAGAATGGAGATTGTTATGATCGTTATCTTTGTAGAATGGAAGAAATGAGAGAAAGTGTAAAAATTATAAAAGAGTGTATCACAAAGCTACCATCAGGACCTGTAAAATCTGTGGACGGCAAGATTACACCACCAACGAGAGAAGATTTAAAAAAATCAATGGAAGCATTAATACACCATTTTAAATTATTTTCTGAAGGTTTTAGAGTTCCGAATGCTGAAATTTATACTGCAGTAGAAGCTCCCAAAGGTGAATTTGGAGTTTATCTGATCTCTGACGGAAGTAACAGACCATATAAATGTAAAATTAGAGCACCTGGTTTCTCACATTTACAAGCCATGGATTATTTATTAAAGGGACATATGTTAGCTGATGTTCCAGCAGTACTAGGATCACTAGATATTGTTTTTGGTGAGGTAGATAGATGACAATAAAAAAAATATCTAAAATCCAACCAGAGGTATTTGAATTTTCCAAAGAAAATTTGCTGGAATCAGAAAAAGAAATAAAAAAATATCCAAAGAATAGGAAAGGTAGTGCTATCTTAGCTTTATTAAACTTAGCTCAAACTCAAAATGATAATTGGATTCCACTAGCAGCAATTAAATATGTAGCAAAATTATTAGATGTACCTTATATCAAAGTATACGAAATAGTTACATTTTATTCAATGTTCAATATGACGCCTGTCGGTAAATACTTCGTTCAGATTTGCACAACTACCCCATGTATGATTCGAGGAGCTAACAAATTGGTTAATGTTTGTAAAAATTATATTTCAAAAAATCAAAATCAATTATCAGAAAATAAATTATGTTCATGGACTGAAGTTGAGTGTTTGGGTGCATGCGTACAAGCCCCAATGATGCAAATCAATAATGACTACTTTGAGGATCTAAACGAAGGTAAAGCCAAAGAGATAGTTCAGCAGTTATTAGAAGATAAATTTCCAGAACCTGGTTCAGCTAAAAATAGAAATAATACTGCACCTGAAAATGGCAAAACAAGTTTATTAGAGGTTAAAAATGCTTAAAGACGAAGACAGAATATTTAAAAATTTATATAATGATTTTGGCTGGGATATTGATAGTGCAATTAAAATAGGAGACTGGTCATTAACAAAAGATTTAATATCTAAGGGAAGAGATTGGATTATTAAACAAGTCAAGGATTCAGAGTTAAGAGGAAGAGGAGGAGCAGGCTTTCCAACTGGTTTAAAATTATCTTTTGCTCCAAAAGAAGTTGGTTCAAGACCCCACTACCTGGTAATCAACGCAGATGAGTCTGAGCCAGGAACTTGCAAAGATAGAGATATATTAAGATTTGAACCTCAAAAGTTAATAGAAGGATGTTTAATCACAAGTTATGCTATTAACGCTCATACTTGCTACATATACATTAGAGGAGAATATTTTAGAGAAGGTCAAAGACTTCAAGAAGCAATTAACCAAGCATACAATAAAAAATTATTAGGAAAAAATGCTTGTGACACCGGTTGGGATTTAGACATTCATATACACTATGGGGCTGGTGCTTATATCTGTGGTGAAGAAACTGCTTTGTTAGAAAGCTTAGAAGGAAATAAAGGTCAACCAAGACTTAAACCACCTTTTCCTGCTTTAGTTGGTTTATATGGTTGTCCTACTATAGTTAATAATGTGGAAACGATAGCAGTTATACCAACTATTCTTAGAAAAGGTGCTAAATGGTTTTCTTCGTTAGGTAAACCTAAAAACACAGGAACAAAAATTTTTTGTATTTCAGGGAATGTAAATAACCCATGTAACGTAGAAGAAGAAATGGGAATACCTTTAAAAGATTTAATAGAAAAACATGCCGGGGGCGTTATTGGAGGGTGGAATAATTTACAGGCAGTAATACCTGGAGGTTCTTCTATGCCACTATTACCCAAAAGTATATGTGAAACAATTACTATGGATTTTGATTCTCTTATTAAAGTAAAAAGTGGATTAGGAACAGCAGGAGTTGTCGTTATTAATAAAGATCAAGACATTATTAGATGCATGGCTAGAATTGCTAAGTTTTATAAACATGAAAGTTGTGGTCAATGTACTCCGTGCAGAGAAGGTTGTGGCTGGATGTGGAGAATGCTTGAAAGGATGGCTGATGGAGAGGGTACTTATCAAGAAATAGATCTTTTATATAATGTAACAAAACAAATAGAAGGACACACTATTTGTGCTTTTGGAGAAGGTTCAGCGTGGCCTGTACAAGGTTTGCTTCGGCATTTTAGAAAAGAAATAGAAAAAAGAAACTATGCAGAACCTTTAGTAAAAAAAGGATCTAATATTCCTTATCTAATAGATCAACATCTTTTGGAGAAAGATAATGCCTAAAATTACAGTAAATAATAAAGAAGTAGAATTTGAAGAGGGAATGACAGTTTTGCAAGCTTGCGAATTAGCTGGAGCTGAGATACCAAGATTTTGTTACCATGAAAGGCTTTCCATAGCAGGTAACTGCAGGATGTGTTTAGTAGAAATGGAAAAATCTCCTAAACCAATCGCATCTTGTGCAATGCCAGCGACAGATGGAATGAAAATTAAAACAAATACAACTTTTGTTGATAAAGCTAGAAAAGGTGTAATGGAATTTTTGTTAGCAAATCATCCTCTCGATTGTCCAGTGTGCGATCAAGGTGGAGAATGTGATTTGCAAGATCAATCACTTTTTTATGGTCTTGATCATTCTAGGTATACAGAAAATAAAAGACAAGTTTCAGAAAAATACATGGGCCCTTTAATTAAAACTCAGATGACTAGATGTATTCACTGCACAAGATGTATTAGATTTGCAACTGAAATTGCCGGAATTCCAGAACTAGGAGCCATTGGAAGAGGTGAAGACATGGAAATCACTACTTATTTGGAGAGATCCATGGAGTCTGAATTGTCAGCTAATGTCATAGATTTATGTCCAGTTGGTGCACTTACTTCAAAACCATATGCCTTTGAAGCAAGGCCATGGGAATTAAAAAAGACAGAAACAATAGATGTTATGGATGCAGTAGGATCTAATATAAGGGTAGATACCTATGGCTGGGAAGTTAAAAGAATTTTACCAAGAGTTAATGAAGATATTAATGAAGAATGGATATCAGACAAAACTCGTTATGTGTGTGATGGTCTTTTAAAACAAAGGTTGGACACTCCTTATGTCAGAGAAAATGGTCGACTAATTAAGAAATCATGGGAAGAAACACTAAAAATTTTAATTAACAAAATAAAGTCATTTAGAGCAGATGAAGTGGCTGGTATCGTAGGAGATCTGGCCGATTTAGAAATGATTTATAGTTTTAAATCTTTTTTCGAAAAATGTATAGGTTCAACAAATTTTGAATGTAGACAAAGTAGAATTTTCATTAATCCCGAAGAAAGAATGAACTATATTTTTAATTCTTCAATTAATGGAATAGAAGAGAGTGATTTTATTTTGTTGGTTGGAACAAACCCTAGGTTAGAAGCCACCATACTTAATGCAAGAATTAGAAAAAATTATGTAAAAAGGAAACTAAAGATTTATACTATTGGTGATCCTGGGGATTTAACTTATCCACATCAAAATATTGGATCTAATACTAGCATAATTAAAGATATAATATCAGGAGATCACGAAATATGTGAAAAAATAAAAAAATCAAAGAAACCATTAATTATTATAGGTCAGTCTGCTCTACAAGGTAAAGCAGGTGAATATATTTTTGAAAATTTAAAAATTTTTTTACATAAAAATAATCTGATCAGAAAAGATTGGAATTCCCTCAATATTTTAAACCAACAAGCTTCTAGAGTTGGTGCAATTGATCTTGGAGTTTATTCAATAAATAAAAAAAACAATTTCTCTTTTTTCGATAGATTAGAAAATAATGATTTCAAATTTGTGTATTTGTTAGGTGCAGACAGTATAAATTTAGATAAAAAAGATAAATTTATTGTTTATCAAGGTAGTCATGGAGATAAAGGTGCAGAACTAGCAGATATTATATTACCTGGAGCAGCATATACGGAAAAAAATGGTTTATTTGTTAATTTAGAAGGAAGACTACAATATGCTTACAAAGCTTCCTACCCACCGGGTGATGCTCGTGAAGACTGGATTATTTTTAAAGACCTTGCTAATAGAATGAAAAAACCATTAGAATTTAAAAACATAAAAGAACTAAGAAATCTTATTAATAATCTAATTAAATCAAAAATTTCACAAAATAAAAAAAATACAAATAAAATTGATTTTATTGATGAAGAGATTTTAATTAAAGATATTGATTATTATTATACAAATCCCATAGCAAGATCATCGAAAGTAATGAGGGAATGCAAACAAATATCTAAAAGATTTTTGTCAACAGGAATAGAAAAGGCAAGTTAATGACTTTAATTAGTACTTTTTTTAACGAAGTTTATAAAATTATTTTTCTACTTTTGCCAATTCTAGTTTCAGTGGCTCTTGTAGTATGGCTGGATAGAAGAGTGTGGGCTTTCGTTCAAAAAAGAAGAGGACCAAATGTCGTTGGGCCTTTCGGACTTTTTCAAACTTTGGCAGATGCATTAAAATATATTTTTAAAGAAATAATTATTCCAGCTAGTGCAAACAAAGTTATATTTATTTTAGCACCTGTAATAACATTAACATTGTCCCTTGTAGCATGGGCCGTTGTTCCATTTGATAATGAAATGGTTTTAGCAAATATTAATGTGGGTATTTTATATTTATTTGCAATTTCATCTTTAAGTATTTACGGAATTATTATGGGGGGTTGGGCCTCGAATTCAAAATACCCATTTTTAGGAGCAATAAGATCGGCGGCCCAAATGGTTTCTTACGAGGTATCAATCGGTATAATTATAATTAATGTATTATTGTGTGTAGGTTCTCTTAATTTAAGTGAAATAGTGTTAGCCCAACAAAATGTCTGGTTTATTTTTCCTTTATTTCCAATGTTCGTTGTATTCTTCATATCAGCTTTAGCCGAAACAAATAGACCTCCATTTGATTTACCTGAGGCAGAATCAGAATTAGTTGCCGGTTATCAAACCGAATATTCTGGAATGATGTATGCAATGTTCTGGTTGGGCGAATATGCAAACATTTTACTTCTATGTGCCTTAGGTTCAATACTTTTTTTAGGAGGGTGGTTAAGTCCGATAGATATTTATCCGTTTAGCAAAGTACCAGGTGCTTTTTGGATGATATTTAAAATTATAGGACTTTTTATTTTGTTTTCATTAGTAAAGGCAATAGTTCCAAGATATCGATTTGACCAGTTAATGAGATTAGGATGGAAAATTTTTCTTCCTCTTTCATTAATTTGGGTAATTCTTACAGCTAGTTTTTTATTTTTTTTAGATATTTTACCCAAATGATAGATGAATAGATTATGAAATTTAGCAGAATAATAAAAACCATTTTTATGGCAGATTTTGTTTCAGGTTTTTTGATTGCAATTAAAAAAATTTTTCAGTCAAAAAAAACAATTAATTATCCTTTCGAAAAAGGAAGGATAAGCCCAAGATTTAGAGGAGAGCATGCTTTAAGGAGATATCCTAATGGTGAAGAAAGATGTATAGCATGCAAACTGTGCGAGGCCGTATGTCCAGCTCAAGCTATTACAATAGAATCTGAAATTAGGAACGATGGAAGTAGAAAAACAACAAGATATGATATTGACATGCTTAAATGCATTTATTGTGGTTTATGCGAAGAGTCTTGTCCAGTAGATGCTATAGTTCAAGGACCAAATTTTGAATTTTCAACAGAAACTCGAGAAGAACTTTACTATAACAAACAAAAACTTTTAGAAAATGGAGATAAATGGGAAACTGCTTTGTCTAAAAATATAAAAGCAGACTCACCTTTTAGATAATGTTAGCACATTCAATATTTTTTTATTTCTTTTCAACCATAGCTGTATTTTCGTCTGTTATGGTTACCATATCCAGGAATACAGTTTATTCAGTATTTTTTTTAATTTTAGTTTTTGTGAGCATTTCTATTTTATTCATTATGATAGGTGCTGAGTTTTTGGGCATGATCATGCTTATAGTTTATGTAGGAGCAGTTGCAGTTTTATTTCTTTTTGTTGTAATGATGCTAAATGTTACAGAGAAGAAAAAAAATATAACAAGCAGAAAGGGATTTATTAACAATATATCTGTTGGGTCGATCATAGGTGCAATTATTTTTCTTGAACTGTTGGTTGTGATAGGTGGTTGGAAATATAAACCAACTTTTTTTCCTCTTTCTAGTCTTGATTTTGATTCAAATTTAACTAATACGCATGCAATAGGAAATGTGCTATACACTGATTATATTCATCTTTTCCAAATAGCTGGAATGATTTTGCTTGTTTCAATGATTGGGGCAATAACTCTTACTTTTAGTAAAAGAGAAAATGTAAAAAGACAAAATTATTTTGACCAAATTCAAAGAGAAAAAAAGACTTCTATTTCATTAGTTGATGTTGAGAGTGAAAAGGGGGTCAAGATTGATGATTGAAATTGGATTGGGACACTATTTAACTTTAGCAGCAGTTATTTTTGCGATTGGTGTTGTGGGTATTTTTTTAAATAGAAAAAATGTCATAATTATTTTGATGTCTATCGAGTTAATACTTTTAGCTGTAAATATTAATTTGGTTTCTTTCTCAATTTATTTGCAAAATTTAGTTGGACAAATATTCACTATGTTCATTTTGACAGTTGCAGCAGCCGAAGCTGCTGTGGGTTTAGCGATTATAGTAATATATTACAAAAATAAAGGATCAATACATGTTGAACAAATTAGTTCATTAAAGGGTTAATATGGAATATGCAATTGTATTTTTACCTTTATTAGGTTCAATTCTTTCAGGATTTTTTGGAAAAAAAATTCCAGTAAAATTATGTCAAATTTTAACAAGTTCATTTGTCTTAATTTCTGGAATTTTATCTCTTTTTATTTTTTATGCTGTTATTACCGAAGATTATTCAAGCAACAAACTAGTTTTTAATTGGATCACATCTGGAAATTTTAATGTTAATTGGTCTATAAATATTGATTCACTAACATCAGTTATGTTGGTTGTTGTAAGTTTAATTTCCTCAATTATCCATTTTTATTCTATAGGTTATATGAGTAATGACCCTCACAAATCACGTTTTATGGCATATCTGTCTTTATTTACATTTTCTATGCTTGTTTTAGTTACCGCTGATAATTTTTTACAATTATTTTTTGGATGGGAGGGTGTTGGTCTATGCTCTTATTTGTTAATAGGTTTTTGGTATAAAAAACCTCCAGCTAACTCAGCGGCTATTAAAGCTTTTATAGTTAATCGAGTAGGAGATTTTGGATTTGCGCTTGGAATTTTTTTAATTTTTTATTTATTTGGAACAATGAATTATGATGAAGTTTTTCTTAAAATACCTGAATTTATAAATAAAGAAATTTCATTATTGAATAATTCTCCACCTTTCCCATTTTTAGGCACAGCAGTTAAATATATAGATTTAATTTGCCTACTTTTGTTTATCGGTGCCATGGGAAAATCTGCACAGATTTTTTTACATACTTGGCTTCCCGATGCAATGGAGGGACCTACACCAGTATCTGCATTAATTCATGCAGCTACTATGGTAACAGCCGGAGTATTTTTAGTTGTTAGATGTTCCCCAATATTTGAATACTCCCAGATAGCGTTAAATGTAGTTGTATTAATAGGGATGATAACAGCATTTTTTGCTGCGACAGTTGCTTTAGTGCAAAATGATATTAAAAAGATAATTGCCTATTCAACATGTAGTCAGTTAGGATATATGTTTTTTGCTGCCGGAGTTGGAGCATATCATGTAGCAATTTTTCATTTGTTTACACATGCTTTTTTTAAGGCACTTTTATTCCTTGGCGCAGGATGTGTAATACATTCATTTCATGAAGAACAAGATATTAGATCAATGGGCGGTGTCTGGAAAAAAATACCTTTTACTTATGTATTAATGATAATTGGCACTTTGGCCTTAACTGGATTCCCATTTTTATCAGGATATTATTCAAAAGATGCAATTATAGAATTTGCATATTTAAAGGGAAGTACTCTAGGTTATTGTGCTGCTGCCATTGGTATTATTACTGCGTTAATGACCGCAATATATTCATGGAGATTAATTTTTAAAGTTTTTCATGGAAAGTTTAACAACAAGAGAAATAACTTGGGATCCATAAACGAGTCATCTTTAGTAATGCTGATACCTTCATCTTTATTAGCCATAGGAGCTATTTTAGCCGGAATATTATTTAAAGAAATGTTTATAGGTAATGACACCGAATTTTGGAAAAATTCTATTTTATTTTTACAATCCATTCAACACGATCTTATGCCAATTTGGCTACCAATTATAACACCGACAATAGTCGTTTTATCAATTCCGTTGTCATATTATTTATTTGTTAAAAATGAAAAATTTATAGAAAATTTAGTTTTAAAAAATCAATTTTTGTATAATTTTTTATTAAACAAATGGTATTTTGATGAATTCTATAATTATATTTTTGTTGAACCTATTAAAAAAATTGGGATATTTTTCTGGAAAAAAGGAGATATAAATACCATAGATCGATATGGACCTGACGGTATATCGAGATTAGTAAAAATTATATCTGACAAAGCCGTCAATTTTCAAAGTGGATATTTGTATCATTATGCTTTCGTGATGTTAATTGGTTTTTCTATATTGTTAACTTATCTAATCTTGTATTAAATGAACTTTCCTATACTTTCTGCAATTATTTTTATTCCGTTTATAGGCTCTCTTTTTATTTTTATTACAAGAGGAAATCAGAAAACTGTTGAAAAAAACTCAAAGTATGTCGCTATTTTTTCATCTCTGGCGAATTTTTTTCTTGCTATTTTTCTTTGGTATTCTTTTGATAATTCTTTATCAAGTTTTCAATTTGTTGAAAAAAAAAATTGGATGTCGGGTTTCATAAATTTCCAACTTGGCATTGATGGAATTTCAATTCTATTTATATTGCTTACAACATTTATCACACCGATATGTATTTTTTCTGGCATTCAAAGTATAAAATTTAAAATAAAAGAATTTTTAATTGCTATTCTTCTTATGGAAACTCTAATGCTAGGAGTTTTTTGTTCTCTCGACCTAGTTATATTTTATTTGTTTTTTGAAGGCGGCCTCATACCTATGTTTATAATTATTGGTATTTGGGGTGGCCCAAAAAGAGTTTATTCGGCTTTTAAGTTTTTTTTATTTACATTGCTTGGGTCCGTTTTAATGTTGATAGCTATCATTTCTATTTACTGGATTACCGGAACAACAGATGTAATTGAATTGTTGAGTTTAAGAATACCGCAGCAGTACCAATATTTACTTTGGCTAGCATTTTTTAGTTCATTTGCAGTTAAATTGCCCATGTGGCCCTTTCACACTTGGTTACCAGATGCACACGTTGAAGCACCTACAGCAGGATCGGTTATTTTAGCAGCAATACTTTTAAAAATGGCAGGTTATGGTTTCATACGTTTTTCATTAGGTTTATTTCCTGTAGCATCAGATTATTTTACTCCATTAATATTTGCATTAAGTATAATTGCAATAATCTACACTTCATTAGTAGCCCTTATGCAAGATGATATGAAAAAATTGATAGCATATTCTTCAGTGGCTCATATGGGTTTTGTGACTATTGGCATTTTTTCAATAACTAAACAAGGTTTAGAAGGAAGTATAATTCAAATGTTGAGTCATGGTTTAATATCAGCGGCACTGTTTTTGTCTGTAGGAGTTTTGTATGACAGGTATCATTCACGTATGATCTCGTCATATGGTGGACTAGTAAATATAATGCCAAAATATGCTTTTGTACTTATGATTTTTACATTAGCAGCTTTAGGGCTACCTGGTACTAGCGGTTTTGTAGGTGAATTTATGGTCTTAATAGGAGCTTTCCAAAAAAATATTTTGGTTGCAGTATTGGCAAGTTTGGGAGTTATTTTAGCAGCAGCATATATGCTTTGGCTCTATAAAAGAGTAATTTTTGGTAAAATAGTGAATTCAGAAATTAAGGGAATGACAGATTTAAATAAAACCGAATTGTATATTTTTGGATCTTTGGTTTTTTTAACACTTTTTTTTGGAATTTATCCCGAGCCGTTATTTAATACAGTTAATGTTTCAATTAGTAATTTAATTGATAATTATCAAACAGATTTAATTTTTCATTTGGCCAAAATTAATAATTAGATGCAGTCAATTATATTTATATTTCCAGAATTGTTTTTATCCATAATGATAATGTCACTTTTAATGTTAGGAATATTCATAAAAAAAAGTTTTAAATTAATATATTTGCTTACAATTTTAAGTTTAATTTTTACAATCGCATTAGTTTTGAACCAACCAACCGAAGTAACAAAAATATTTAACGATAGTTACATCATAGACAAACTATCAATTTTTATGAAATCACTTACCTTATTATTTTGTTTATTTATATTAGTTTCTTCTAGAGATTATATTAAATGTAATAGTATAGATAAAATAGAATACCCAATAATTATTCTTGCCTCTGTTCTTGGAATGATATTAATGATTAGTTCATACGATTTAATAGTTTTTTATCTTGGACTTGAGTTGCAATCTTTATGCTTATATATACTTGCAGCTTTTAAGAAATCAGATGAAAAATCTACAGAAGCAGGTTTAAAATATTTTGTGTTGAGCGCACTTGCTTCTGGTCTCCTGCTTTATGGTTGTTCTCTTATATATGGATTTACCGGATCAACTAATTTTGAAGAAATTTCAAAAAATTTAAATGAAACAAATACAGGTGCAGTTTTTGGTATAGTTTTTGTTGTGGTAGGTTTAGCTTTTAAAGTTTCTGCAGTACCTTTTCATATGTGGACCCCAGATGTTTATGAGGGATCACCTACCTCTATTACTGGATTTTTTGCTTTAATTCCAAAAATTGCCGCAATATCAGTTTTTATTAGATTTATGTATGTTCCGTTTTTAAATTTGTTTGATCAATGGCAAACTATCATAATATTTATATCGATCGCATCAATGATCTTAGGAGCAGTAGCAGCTATTGGACAATATAATATTAAAAGACTTATGGCTTACAGTTCTATAGGACATATGGGTTATGCTTTAGCAGGATTAGCTACAGGAACAAATTCTGGAATTCAAAGCACAATAATTTATTTAACGATTTACTTAGTTATGAATCTAGGTGCTTTTGGATGTATTTTTATGATGAAAAGAGAGAATGTTTTTTATGAAAATATTAGCGATTTATCAGGGTTATCAAAAAATCATCCAATATTAGCATTTGGATTTTTGATCATACTTTTTTCATTAGCGGGAATACCTCCACTAGCTGGTTTTTTTGCAAAATTTTATATTTTTATGGCAGTTATAGAATCACAAATGTATGCGTTGGCGATCATTGGACTCTTAGCAACTGTCATCTCAGCATTTTACTATTTAAGAATTATAAAAGTAATTTATTTTGATAAACCTAAAAAATCTTTTGACGAAAGTTATGATTGGGGACAAAAATCA
>Ga0310344_10001070_pt1 | contig 21186 bp, 24 predicted proteins | sample HC15DNA20200_MG_FD_203801 | JGI IMG/M metagenome (GOLD analysis project Ga0310344, IMG submission 203801) | Marine microbial communities from station ALOHA, North Pacific Subtropical Gyre - HC15-DNA-20-200_MG | ecosystem: Environmental > Aquatic > Marine > Oceanic | place: Pacific Ocean: North... | reverse complement strand
GAAAAAAAACTTTTTCATAAAAGAATTAAATATATGTGTGATAAGCATAATAAAAAATATTACCCAAAATATAAAAAATGGTGTGAGAACTATTTTTATCTACCACATAGAAAAGAAATGCGTGGAATAGGGGGAATATTTTTTGATTATAAAAAAGATAATTGGATAAAAGATTTTAATTTTGTTAAAGATGTTGGCTTGTGTTTTCTTGATTGTGCCAAAACTATCATAAGAAAAAAAATAAACCACAAATGGACCGGGCAAGAAAAAAATAAACAACTTTTTAAAAGAGGTAGATACGTTGAATTTAATTTACTGTATGATAGAGGCACCAAATTTGGATTAAATACCGGAGGTAATGTTGAGGCTATACTGATGTCCTTGCCTCCAGAAGCAAAATGGAAATAGAAAATGGAAAAGGAACCAATAACTTTACAGGGATTAGAAAAAATTAAAAAAGAATTGGAAGAATTAAAAAGTATAAAACGACCAAAAATAATTTCTGCAATTGCAGAAGCTAGGGCTCATGGTGATTTAAAAGAAAATGCTGAATATCATGCGGCAAAAGAAGAGCAAGCAAAAATTGAAAGTCGAGTTATTGAAATTAATAATTTGATAGCAAGAGCAAATATTGTTGATGTTTCTCAGTTAGAAAAAAAAGATAATATAATATTCGGTTCAACAGTAGAGCTTATAGATTTGGAAAGTAATGAAAAAAAGACTTACAAAATTGTTGGTAAAGATGAAGCAGATATAAAAAAAAATTATATTTATTTTAGATCACCTATAGGAAAAGCTTTAATAGGAAAAAATAAAAAAGATTTAGTAAGTGTGACAACGCCATCTGGTGAAAAAAGTTTTGAAATTAAAGATGTTAAATATATTTAATCACCGTTAGCAATCTTTCCTAGAGATTTTTCTATCATTTTTTTATCAAGGTTGAAATCATTTTCAATCCATTTTTTTTCTAAAAATTTAAGTTTCTTACCTAGATCTTGCCCTGACTTATATCCTCTTTCCATTAAATAATCTCCAGAAATTGAAAATTTTGGCACTTTGTAATTGTCAATGTAAATTAATAATTTTTCAATTGATTCTGTTTTTACACGCCTGTTTTCCAATAAGGAAAAGAGTAGTAAATCTTTCACACTATCTTTGTGTGTAAAATAAATTAGTCTTTTAATATTTTTTTCTGAATAAAATTCTTTATTTTTTAAATTTTCTAAATTGTCACAAATATTTTTAAACCTATTTTTAATTGCATTAGATGTTTTGTATTTATAACAAAAAAATTCATAATTATTTGAATCATCCAAAATAAGAGATGCTAAAATCAGGTCAGTATCATACAGTTTGATTATATTTTTGTTTAATTTATTAATATTTTTCAATCTTTGATAATGTTTAAACTGTGGAAATATATTGAGAATAATTTCTTTTGAATCGTCATTAATAAACAGATTGCTTATATTTTTTAATGATAAAATTTTCTGCAACTCATCAAATATTCTTTCTTTAGAAATTTTATTTAATCCATTAACATTTTGTTTAATAGATCTAATAACTTCACGATCATGTTCTAATTTGCTGTACTGTGTAAAAAATCTAAAATATCTTAGAATACGTAAATAGTCCTCTTGTATTCTATCTAAAGGTGATCCAATAAATTTTATTTTTCCATTTTGTAAATCTAATCTTCCACTTAAAGGATCAAAAATTCTTCCTTCAATGTCAGCATATATTGCATTTATTGTAAAATCTCTTCTTTGAGAATCGCGCTCCCAATCAAGAGTAAATTCTACCTTTGAATGTCTTCCATCTGGCAAAATATCTTTTCGTAAGGTAGTGATTTCAAATTTTTTATTGCTTAAAATTGCAGTCACAGTTCCATGTAAAATTCCGGTATCAATAACTTTAACGTTATTTTTAGCAAGTTTGTTTTTTACAACTTCTGGTTCAAGAGATGTTGCCAAATCAATATCATCAACTGTTTCACCACTAAGTGCTTTTCTTACACAACCCCCAACAAATCTAACTACAGTTTCTTTTCCAATTTCATTTAGATATGAAAAAATGATTCTAGCTTCTTTTAAATTTTCTAAAGATTTAATAGTTTTGTCTGATCCAAATTTCTTAAATAAAAAACGGTCAGCTTTTGAAATAATATTTTTTACTTTTATAAGCATTTGTTGGCTGGGGCGCTAGGATTCGAACCTAGGATGGTGGTACCAAAAACCACTGCCTTACCGCTTGGCTACGCCCCAAATTTATAACTTTGAGATATATCACAAATGAATGGGTTTATATAGTTTTTGATATAAAACTCCAGCACTTTGGAAATTTTGATTTTATTAATTTTTGAGTAAAAATTGCAGCATTGATATTAGAAAATATTCCTATACAGGCAGATCCGGAACCTGTAATTCTAGCTATATTGCAACCTTTTTGAATTCTAATAAAATCTAAAATATTCCCAATTTTTGGATATAGACTAACTACTGCTTCTTCAAGATCATTCTTTTCATTCTCTAAAAAAAAAATTAATTTTTTTTTGTTACTAATTTGAGATAATAAGTTAGGTTTATATTTATTTAAAGAAAATTTGTTATTTTTTTTATATATCTTTTTTGTTGAGCAAATTATATTTGGATAAACAATAAGAATAACTAATTTAAATTTTTGATTTAATCTAAATATTTCATTTTTTTTACCCATGATTAATGTATTTTTTTTTTCTAAGTTTATGGGAACATCAAAACCAATTTGATTTGCTATTTTAATAATTTTTTTTTTATTTAATTTTAAATTCATTTTAAAATTCATAAAATTTAACAAATCTGCTGCATTTGAAGATCCTCCTCCCAAACCAGACCCATGTGGTATATTTTTTTTTACATTTACATTAAAACTTTCATGTAATAGCAATTTTTTTTTTCTTAGTAGTTGAAAAACTTTAGTTATAGTATTTGATTTTTTATTAATACCATTTTTAAATTTTCCAGAAAAAGTAATGACATCTTTTGGGTTATTTGTTTTGTATATAGAAACAACATCATGCAAATTGCAAAATGTTATTAAAGAGTTAATGCTGTGATAGTTATTATTTAATTTTCCTAGAACTCTTAATGATAAATTAATTTTACAAAGAGATTTTATTTTAGTTTTTTTCACAAAATTAATTCTAGTTACTTATCAAGGCCAAAAACTAGTTTTTTATTTATATTTTCTTTTAATTTTTCCTCAACATTTTTTAAATTAAGAACACTTTTCCAAATATATCGAGCTTGAATATTTTTGTTTAACATCCATAAAGTATCAGCATAGTGATCGTTTATGACTGGATCAAATGGCATTAATTCTACTGCTCTCCTCAAATTTTCTTCTGCTTTAGTATAATTTTTGTTTACAAAGTAAGCCCATCCGAGAGAATCCATAATATACCCGTTGTCTTTTTCAAGTTCATTTGCCTTGATTAACATTTCTATAGCACTTTTAGTATTCACTCTTTTTTCTATCCATGAGTAGGCAAGATAGTTTAGTACAAACGGTTGATCAGGTATTATATCAAGCGATCTTTTTAAATCTATCTCAGCTTTTTGCCATTCTCCTAAACGTTCATAACTGGTGCCTCTTCTATCTAAAATTTTCGGAAATAAAAAATGATCTTTATTAATTTCTTTTAATGCCATTGAATAATATTGTATAGACTCTTTATAATACTCGTTATCTTTGTAAAAGTTTGCCATATCATAATAGTGCTCAAAATTTGGATTTGATAAAGAATTAAAATCATTTTTTAAACTAGATATTGCGGAGTCTGCATCTAATGTATCCAATAATATTGCTGCACGACTTCTTGCGGCATACCAAGAATATATTGGCCCAACAGAATTAATTGAACTATATATATTTTTAGCAAGCTCATATTGTTCTTGATAAAAAAAGTTTTCACCTAAAAGTGCTTCGTTAGGTTTAAATTTATCGTTTAATAAAAGAGAAATTTTTAGGAAAAAATTTGATAGATTATAATTCATTTGAGTCGCATATAAATTTCCTATTACATAAAAAATCTCAGCTATATTATCTTTTGGATTTTTACAACTAAATAGATTTTGAATTTTTTTACTTTTGCCAGTCAAAATAAAATTTTCTGTTTGTTTCAAAAGTATATTTGACCCATATAGTTTTCTGCTTTCTGTAATTAACTTTCGGGCTTTTTCTTTTTGATTTTTAAACAATAAGTAATTAACTAAGAAAAAATTATATCTTGAAAATACATATTCTTTATCATTAATTAATTGATTAAAGTAAGTTTCGGTATTGGGAGAGTCATAAAAACAATGCAAAAAACTAGTTTGAATTTTTTTTAAATTATAATGAGATCTAGTAATTTGACCTAAATAATAAAAACTTCCCTCTTTATTCTTTTGTGATGCCTGTGACCATGATAATAAAATGTTTGTTAAAAAATCTTGAAAAATAAATCTATATGAAGTGTTATTATTTAATTTTTCAAAATATTCTTCAGCTTCAACGTAATCTTCGTTTATAAATGACTCTATACCTAGCAAGAGATTCGCTTCAAAAAAGGACCCATTTTCATGCGAAATACTTTTTGCAAAAGAAAATGCTTGATCAAATTTTTCAAGTAACACAAGAGTACGAATAAATTCAATACTAAAATTGTCGTGGGTTTTTTTTATTGATTGGATTTTGTTTAGGTGTTTAAAAGCCTTCTTTGTATTATCTTGTCTTGCGGAAATGATGCCGGTAAAATAGTTTGAAATGGTCTCTTTTGAATACTCAACATTAGTACCTTTGCTATAAGATTCAGACCCAATTAAAAAAACAACTACCAAAAGTAAATTTAAATAGATATTTTTAATGAAATGCTTCATATGGTATACTTTATAAAATGAAAAAAAGTTTAAATCAAAAGCTAATTAGTCTTATTGAATATTATAACTTAATTAATGCCAACCTTTTGTTAAGTAATAATCCTATAAACAGAAATGATGACAATACAACTTCTGCTTTTTCCTTTAATGGTTCAAAAATTGAAAAACTCAAAAAGTTAAAACAAAGTATTATAATTATAAAAAATTGTGAATTAAAAAAAAGTGCAACTAATATAGTTTTTGGAGATGGTAATATTGAAGCGAAAATAATGATTGTCGGTGAAGGGCCTGGTGCACAAGAGGATATTATGGGCAAACCTTTTGTAGGTAGGGCAGGCAAATTGTTAGATAAAATGTTAGAATCAATAAATTTAAATAGAAAAAAAGTCTATATATCTAATGTTGTAAACTATAGACCTCCTGAAAACAGGCGCCCTACTGAATTAGAAATTTCAAGATACCTTCCTTATTTGAGTAAACATATTGAGATTATAAATCCCAAGATACTGATATTGCTTGGAAGTACAGCCCTAAATGCAATAGTAGGAAACGAAAAAGTTATTTCAAAAGCTAGGGGCAAATGGAATCTTATGGAAATTGGCAGTATAAAAACCTGGGTAATAGCTTCTTTTCATCCGGCTTTTTTAATGCGTCAGCCTGAACAAAAAAAATTTGCCTGGATAGACCTGAAAATGGTGAGAGATAAAATTAAAATCCTAAAAATATAAATTTTGTTTAAAAAATACAAAATAGCTGGTGTTGATGAGGTGGGAAGAGGATGCTTGGCTGGTCCCGTATTTTCTGCAGCAGTAATTTTAAACAAAAATATTGATACCAAAAATATTAGGGATTCTAAAAAAATTTCTTTTAGTAAAAGAATATTGCTTTCTCAATACATTAAAAAAAATAGTATATATGCTGTAGGATTTGCAAATGTAGAGGAAATAAACAAAATAAATATATTAAATGCTTCTCTTTTATCAATGAAAAGAGCTTTGAACAAATTAGAGATTAAACCCTCTGCGGCATATATCGACGGCATCTTTGCTCCTGAAAATATGAAAATAAAATGTAAAACTTTTATAAAAGGCGATGAAAAAATTTCATGCATCGCTGCTGCTTCAATAGTTGCTAAAGTTGCAAGAGATATGTTTATGATCAAACTTGGAAAAAAATTTCCAAAATATAAATGGGATAAAAATTTTGGCTATGGAACTTTTGATCATATTGACGGTCTTAAAAAATATGGAGTCACAAAACATCATAGGAAAAATTTCAAACCAGTACACAACATCTTGATGCAAAAAACACGTGAAACACTATAGGACTCATTTTTTTTTAATATTATTTGACTGAAGATTAAATTTAGAGTCTAATTCAACGTTAAGTTGAATCTGGACATGACTAAATTTGAAAATAAAATTGTAAACGGAAATTCGTTAGAAATATTAAAAAAAATTCCTGACAAAACTTTCAATTTAATTTTTGCAGATCCTCCCTACAACTTACAAATTGGAGAAAAATTAAAAAGACCCGATGATAGTAAAGTTAATGGTGTGGATGATAAATGGGACCAATTTGAAAGTTTTAAACATTATGATGATTTCTGTAAAAATTGGTTAAGCGAATGTAAAAGAATTTTGAAAGACAACGGAAGTATCTGGGTAATTGGATCATATCACAATATTTTTAGACTAGGTTACCACTTGCAAAATTTAAGCTATTGGTTGCTCAACGATGTAATTTGGAGAAAAAACAATCCAATGCCAAATTTTAGAGGAACAAGATTTACTAATGCACACGAAACTTTAATTTGGGCTTCAAAAAGCAAAAAATCGAAATATACTTTTAATTATCAGTCTCTGAAATGCTTAAACGATGATTTACAAATGCGTTCGGACTGGACTTTTCCTATTTGTAATGGAAAAGAAAGGCTAAAAAAGAATGGAAAAAAAGTTCATTCTACTCAAAAACCAGAAGTTCTTTTACATAGGATTATATTAGCAACAACAAATAAAGGTGATTCTATTTTAGATCCATTTTTAGGTACTGGAACTACTGCGGCTGTAGCAAAGAAATTAGGCAGAAAATACTTTGGAATAGAAAAGGATAAAAAATATTTTCATGTGGCAAATGAAAGAATTAATAAAGCTAAAGTTATTGATGAAAGCCATTTAGACACCCTAGAAAATAATAAGTCCAAACCAAGAGTACCTTTTGGATCATTAGTTGAATTAGGTATAATCAAACCAGGAACCAGTATTTTTGATCAAAAGAAAAAAATTAATGCTAAAATCATGGTAGATGGCAGCATTAAACATAAAGAGTCTGCAGGTTCTATACATAAAGTCGCAGCTAAAATAATGGGAACTGAAAGTTATAATGGTTGGACTTACTGGTATTGCAATGTTGGTGGCTCAATAGTTCCCATAGATAATCTTAGACAACGGTTTTTGAGTAAAAACATCTAGATTATTTGTATATTTTCCCCAAATAACTCTGAACAAAATTTTTATTTTTCACAAGACTTTTTAATAAAAAATTTCTTAAAATTTTTAATATTGGATTAGAAATGTGAAATCCAAAATAATTTATTTTTGATCTCTTGTTAACTAGATTTGTTTTTTCTACTCTATTTTTGAAATACTCATTTTGAACATCTAAACGATTATTAATAAGCAACTCAAAAATTTCATTAGCAGCTTCAATTGCTTGTGATGCTCCTTGAGCCATTGTTGGCGGAAAAGTATAAAAGGCATCTCCTATATAAAAAACATTTTTATAAATAGATTGAATGGGTTTACCAGATGTATAAATAGGCCATGATTTTAGATCTCCCTTAAATAAATTAACCAAATTTTTGTTTTCTTTTAAAATTGTATTTTCTAGAATTATTTTTATAGAATCGTGATCTTTTGACTTTTTTCTAATTATACAAACCATATTAATTTCTTTTTGTTGATTTATTGGATACAAAACCAAATGAGCATCGGAACCCATAATTAAAGATACATTATTACAATCAAAATTAGCAACATCTTGGATTTTAATCTGTGTCCTAATAGCAATGGCCCCAAAGTAACTAGGTTTAAAAAAAAATTTTTCTATAGCTAATTTTGTATTAGAGAAAACTCCATCTGAAACTACTAAATAATCAACCTGATCATTTGATCCATCAATAAAATGAATATTAAATTTTCCATTTATTTGTTTAACATTACTAATTTTTTTACCAAATATTACTGAATTAGATAATAATTTTTCTTTTAAAAATTTAATTAATATAGATCTTTTCAGAGTTGTATATTTGGTGTTAACAGAATTGAATGGCATTAAATCTAAATCACAAATTTTATTATAATTCATTGAATAAAAATCTAATTTTGAAGGATGGTATTTTTCGTTTTTATTTAGTTTACCAAAACCAATTTTATTTAAAATAGAAACGCTATTAACCGACAACTGAATACCAAAACCTTCATCTAAATTTAAAACCTCCCCTTTTTCGTATACAATAAATTCAAAATTAGAATTGTTTTGTAAAAGACTTGCCAAAGTAAGTCCTGCTATACCCGATCCAATAATAGCTATTTTTTTTTTCATTAATATAAATATAAAATTTGTTTAAAAATTTTTTTAGTAAATGTAGGAATAAATTCATTATTTTGATTTAAAGAATACCAATGAAATTCGGAAGGTATTTTGGAAGAAAATTTATAATACAAATTAATATTTAATTTTTTGTTGGATATATAATTTTTATAATTACATAAAAATTTCCAATTTTTGTTTTTTTTAGATGTCACTTTAATTTGTGGTAAATTAAATTTTTTTAAAAATCCTAAATCATTATTTTTAGTTAAAGCTATTTGTTTTTTATTTTTTTTTAAATAACAAAAAATATCATAACTTTTAGAATGAATTTTTATTTTTTTTTTAAATCTATCTTTTGATTCCGACGCAAAATATGCACACTTTTTTTTAATCTTACATTCGTGGCATTTTGGATCTTTTGGTTTACATATTATGGCTCCAAATTCCATTAAAGACTCCGCCAGATCCCCATTTCTTTTTGTTTTAAATAAATTTATGGGATATTCAGTGTCTACATTAAATAATCTGGATAAAACTCTTTTGACATTGCCATCAAGCGCAATACGTGGTTGATTGTAAATTATAGCCAAAAGTATATTCGCTGTATAATCTCCAATACCTGGTAATTCCTTTAGTTCCAGAAAATTCTCAGGAATTCGACCTTTGTATTTTTTGATTAATATCTTCGATGTTTTGTGTAAATTTTTTGCTCTAGTATAATAACCTAAGCCTTCCCAAAGTTTTAATACCTTTTTTTCATTACTATTAGAAAGAGCTTTTAAATTCGGAATTTTTTTTACAAAATTATTGAAATAAGGAATTACTGTTTTAACCTGAGTTTGTTGAAGCATAAATTCACTTAAAATTCTATAATATTGCATTTTTTTGGAATTTTGCTTTACTCTCCAAGGTAGTATGCGCTTGTTATTATCATACCATGCAAGAAAGTTTTTTGATAAATTCATATTATTTGTATGCATTACAAACAAAATAATAAAGAAAGCAAAACTTACGTTCAAGGATTAAGGTCGTTTGGTAATACTTTGCCGCGTAGTATAAGAGGCATCTTAAAAAAAAATGGTTACAACTACTCAGAAATAATTAGCAAATGGAATGTTTTGGTTGGAAATGATATTTCTAGTTGTTCTCATCCCAAGTCAATAAAAATGACAAAGGGAGATACAAAAGGTACTTTGTTACTTGCTGTAAAGAGAGGAGACGAAATAACAGTAGAGTATTCAAAAAAAGATATCATAGATAAAATTAATAGTTATTTTGGTTATCAGTTAATTCAAAATATCAAATTACAAACATTTAATTATGAGAATAAAAAAAACAGAAAAAACAATGTTTCAAATAAATTCTCTAAAAATTTAGAAAAAAAAATCAACGAAATAAAGAGTAGCAAAATAAAAAATTCTCTTTCTAAACTTCTTAATGAAATCAACAATGACTAGATGGAATAATAATATAAATTTATTATTTTTAATTAAAATTTTTTTAATTTATTTTATTTTTATTTTTAAATTTTTTTCAAGCTATGCAGATAATGAAAATAGTTTAATAGCAATAGGATCAAATGATGCAAAGGTAAAAATTAAAATATACTCATCATTTACATGCCCACATTGTGCAAATTTTCACAAACAAGTGGTTCCTGAAATTAAAAAAAACTATGTTGACACAGGTAAGGTGCAATTAATTTTTATGGATTTTCCTTTGGATCAAGCTGCATTTAACGCTTCAAAAATATTACATTGCATAGAACAAAATAAGCAAATAGGATTTTTGGACACTATATATGAAACTCAAAATCAGTGGACTGATGGTTCAAATATTAATGAAATTAATGTTAATTTAAAAAAAATTGTTAAAAGTTTGGGGATAACTTCGTCTCGGTTTGATAAGTGTGTAAATAATAAGGATATTGAAGACAAAATATTGAATGCAAGAATAGATGGGCATCAAAAATATTCTATAAATTCAACTCCAACAATAATAATTAATGAGAAAAAGCTCGAAGGTTCTGTTAGTTTTAAAAATATAAAAAAAAAAATAGAAAAGTTAATTTGACATGAAATTCAAAAAACTTGATTTAACCGGTTTTAAATCTTTTGTTGATAGAACTCCCTTCTTTATTGAAAAAGGCTTAACAGGAATAGTCGGTCCTAATGGATGCGGAAAATCAAATATTGTTGAAGCTATTAGATGGTGTATGGGAGAAACTTCTGCAAAAAGCATGAGGGGAACAGGCATGGAAGATGTAATATTTTCTGGAACCGCTAACAAAACTTCAAAAAATATCGCGGAAGTTTCTTTAACATTAGACAATTCAGATAAAGATGGTCCTTTGCAGTTTAAAGAACTAGATATAGTTCATATAAAAAGGAGAATAGAAAAAGATAAAGGTTCAAGGTATTTCATAAATGATAAAGAAGTAAGAGCAAGAGATGTTCAAACACTGTTTGCTGATTTGTCTACCGGAGCACATTCGCCTTCAATGATAAGCCAAGGAAGAATTGGTGCGTTAGTAACAGCAAAACCAACTGATAGGCGAGCTATTTTAGAAGAAGCCGCAGGTATTTCTGGAATACATGTTCGCAGACATGAATCTGAATTAAGACTTAATTCTGCTGAAAATAATTTGAAAAGAGCTGATGAATTAAGAAGACAACAAGAAAAACAATTAGAAAATTTAAAAAAACAGGCACAAGAAGCTTCTAAATATAGATTAATTTCTGAAGATATCAAAAAAATTGAAGCAGGATTGTACTATATTAAATTAACAGAAATAGAAAAAGAAATAAACGCAACTAAGGAAATCACTAATGAATCTGATGACGAAATTAGTGGTCTAACAATTGAAATTAATCATAACAACAATTTGCTTCAAGAAGCAAACTTAAAATTGAAACCCTTGAGGGATAGAAATATTGAGATATTGTCAAAATTACAAAGACTTAATCTAGAATTTCAAAACCTAGAGGATGAAGAAAAAAGAGCAAAAATTGATAAAGAAAGATTAATAAAATCACTAGACACAATAGAAATAGATCTTGAAAGAGAAAAAAATATTATTGTAGATGCTCAATCTAATGAAAGAAGACTATCTGAAGAAAAAGATAATTTGATTGAAACAGAAAAAAAATATTATGACTTAGAAAAAGAAACTGGTAATGATTTACAAATTGCTGCTGAAGGACTTAGAAAAGTACAAGACAAACTTGAAAAAATATCCAAAAATTTATCTATTAATAATCATGGAAAAAATTTCATCTCATATTTAAATAATATTACTCAAAATTTAGAAAGCGCTAAAAAAGAAATAGAAAATAAAGAAAATGCAAAAGCCAAAGATATAATAGAAAATACTATTACTTTAATAAAAAATGAAAGCATCAGATTAGAATCTGCAACTTCAGGAAGCTCATCCGACGAAATAACTGATTTAACTAACAAGATTAAACTTGCTCAGGAAAGTTATGCGTCTGCTTTGAGTAAACACGAATCAATTAAAACTGAAACAATTAAAAGACAAGAAAGAATCAAAAATATTGATTCTGAAATACATAATTGGAAAAATTTGAGATTTAATTCAGAAAAAATGGCAAAAGAATTAAATAGTAGAATAGATAAAATAAAAAACGACATAGAACAAATAACTAAACTTCCTGAAGTAATTGCAATAAAAAAAGGGCAGTTAATGCAGAACACTACAAACACTGAAAATGAAAAACTAGATTCATCTACTAAACTTAGCCAATCTGAAGAAGAGTATAAGGAAATAAATAAAAAATTGAGAATTGTTGAACAAAAAATGATGACGGCCAGAGAAAATAAGGCAAGATCGGGTGCAACATTGGAAGGCCTTGAAAATAGAAAAAAAGATTTACTAGGAAGCTTAAAAAATGATTTGAACATTGATGAAAAAAATCTAAAAAATAATTCTGACTTAAAGGATATAGATGCTTTACCTAACGTTATTGAGCAAGAAGACAAATTAGATACAAAAAAAAATGAAAGAGAACGTTTAGGTTCTGTAAATTTAAGAGCAGATGAAGAAAGTGAAAAACATAAAATAACAATTGATAAAATGGAAAAAGACAGAGAAGATCTGATTTCTGCCATATCTAAGCTTAGAGCTAGTATTAATGAACTCAATCAAAAAGGTAGGGAACGACTTATAGAGGCTTTTGAAAAAGTTAATAAAAAATTCAATGAGGTATATACAAAACTTTTCAATGGGGGAAATGCAAAACTAGAATTTGTTGATTCTGAGGACCCTCTAGAAGCTGGTTTAGAAATGCTCGTGAGTCCACCAGGTAAAAGATTGCAATCAATTACTTTACTGTCAGGAGGAGAGCAAGCATTGACAGCTTTATCGCTCGTATTTGCTGTTTTTTTAACAAGCCCTGCTCCAATTTGTATTCTAGATGAAGTAGATGCCCCACTTGACGATGCTAATGTTACTAGATTTTGTGCATTATTAGATGAATTGACTAAAATCACTGAAACTAAATTCGTTATAATAACTCATCACCCACTTACCATGTCTAGAATGGATAGACTGTATGGCGTAACTATGCCGGAAAAAGGAGTCAGCCAACTAGTCTCTGTTGATTTACAAAAAGCTGAGGAGCTAGTTGCATAATTGCTAACATAATAATTGATGAAAGACCTTAAAGAAATATCCACTCGCTTAGAAATTGCAAAAAAAAACTTACAAAAAAAACAAACAAAAAATAAAGGCACAAATGCCGCATCTTTTGGCAAAGCGTTGAAAATTAGCACTGAATTAGTAGCGGCGGTATTAGTTGGATCAACATTGGGGTTTATTTTGGACAGTTCGTTTGATACTAAACCGTTGTTAACAATTTGTTTTTTTATTATAGGTGTAGCAGCTGGAATTTTAAATGTTATTAGGTCAGCAAAAAATATGCACAAAAATTTAAGCAATAAAAACTAGGGGTTAAAAATGGCATCAAATCCAATGCATCAATTCGAGGTTTACAAAATAGGACCTGAAATAAGTTTTGGTGAAGTGAATATTTCTTTTACAAATTCCAGTTTATTTATGGCAGTAAGTGGTTTAGCGATATTAATGTTTTTATTTTTTGGTACCAAAAAAAAACTTTTAGTACCATCAAAAATGCAATTAATTACCGAAATGAGCTATACTTTTGTTGCAAAAATGATAAATGATACAGCTGGATCGAATGCTAAGCCTTTTTTTCCATTTATATTTACTTTATTCATGTTTGTTTTATTTTGTAATATGGTTGGAATGTTACCATACTCATTTACAGTAACTAGCCACATCATTGTTACATTCGTTTTGGCAGCTTTTGTATTTATTGGAGTTACAATAATTGGATTTATTAAACATGGGATTAGATATCTTGAACTTTTTATCCCCAAGGGAGTTCCAATATTACTTTTACCTTTAATAGTAGTTATAGAACTTATATCTTATTTGAGCAGACCAGTTAGTTTATCGGTTCGTCTCTTTGCGAACATGATGGCTGGCCACACTATGTTAAAAGTGTTTGGAGGGTTTGTCATAAGTCTAGGATTACTGGGTGGTTGGTTGCCACTTGGTTTTTCTGTTGCATTAACAGGACTTGAAATACTTGTTGCTTTTCTTCAAGCTTATGTTTTTGCAATTTTAACATGCATTTATTTAAACGATGCATTAAATTTACACCATTAACAAAAGGAGGAAAAATGGAGTTAGAAGCAGCTAAGATGATCGGGGCAGGCCTTGCGGCAATAGCTTTGGCAGGGGCAGGCGTAGGTATAGGATTAATTTTTGGTAATTACTTATCTGGTGCTATGCGAAATCCATCAGCAGCACAAAAACAATTTCCAAACTTACTTTTAGGATTTGCGTTGGCTGAAGCGACGGGTTTGTTTGGGCTGGTAGTAGCTTTAATAATTTTATTTGCATTTTAATAAAATTAAATAAGTATTGTATTATGAAAAATCTTTACTTTGCCTTGGGCGTTGTATTGATATTATATCCAAAACAAGGTTTTGGTGCTGAAGCAGGAATGCCTCAGCTTAATCCTGAGTTTTGGACTGCTCAAATATTTTGGTTAATCTTAATCTTTTCGAGTCTGTACTTGATTATTTGGAAAATATTCTTACCTAGAATTACAGACAGTATCGAAAACAGAAAGTCAAAAGTTGTTAATGATTTGAATGAAACTCAAAAATTTAAAGATGATGCTGAAAAAAAACTAAACGAATACAAAAATATTATTGAAAATGCAAAAAAACAGGCAAGAAAAATAATTGAAGAAAGTAGAAAAAAACTTAATGAAGACATTGAAGACAAAAAACAAAAATTTAGTAAAGAAATTGAAAGCGAATTAGAGGCAGTAGAGAAAGAAATTAAAAATTTAAAAAAATCTTCAATAGCAAACATCAATAAAATTTCGATTGAAACTTCTTCAGAAATAATAAGACAACTTGTTGGAACCGAGCTTAACAAAAGTAACGTATCCGCAATTGTTGAAGATATTTCCAAAAAAAGGATGGAAGAATATTTATGACTATAAATGCAACTTTTTGGGTCGCAATTTCTTTTTTTATATTTTTGGGTGGATTAGTTTATTTAAAGGTACCTCAAAAAGTAAATAATTCGTTAATTGATAAGATTAAAGAAATAAAAAAAGAAATAGATAATGCAAATAAACTTAAAGAAGAAGCAAAAAAATTGCTAAGTGATTATGAAAATAAAATCGATAAATCAAAAAAAGAATCTAAAGAAATCCTAGATGCTGCCAAAAATGAAGCTGAAAAAATAATAATAGAAAAAACTAAAAAATTTCATCAAGTAACTGAACAAAGAAAAAAGAATGCTGAAATTAAGATAAGACTTATGAAGGAAAATGCCTTGAAAGATATTAAAAATTTTTCTGTTAGAATTAGTATTGCTGCTGTAGAAAGTTTAGTAAAAAATTCAATTGATAAAAATAAACTAGAAAATCTTAACAAAAAAAGTCTTGCCGAAGCCAAACATTCTTTAAAACAAACTAGGGCTTAGAATGTGACCCATCGCACAAAGGTTGGTGATTTGTCATTTTGCATCCACAGAAAAATACATATCCATTTTCAATAGCTGTATATTTCACTGGTTCAAATTTTTCTTCTTTTTTATGTTTGCCATCACAAAAGGGTTGTTTTTCAGACAATCCACATGCACACCAAAAATAAGCTTTTCCTTTTTCAACTCTAACTTTATATGGTGTCCTATGGATATTAATAGGTTTTAACATAATAATGATAACAATAAATGTATATTAAAAAAAATAAATAAAAAAGATATATATAGAATTAAAAATTATGTCCAAAAAAATTACTATTCATTTAGCTTCTCCAAGAGGGTTCTGTGCAGGTGTAGATAGAGCAATTGAAATTGTCAAAAAAACAATAAAAAAATATGGTACTCCTGTTTATGTAAGACATGAAATAGTACATAACAAACATGTTGTTGAAGATTTAAAGCAACAAGGAGTAATTTTTGTGGAGGATTTAAGAGAGGTAAAAGATAAAACTAGACCAGTGATTTTTTCTGCTCACGGAGTTCCTAAATCCGTTCCAGAGTTAGCAAAATTAGAAAAGATTTTCTTCATAGATGCGACCTGTCCTCTTGTTTCTAAGGTTCATAGAGAAGCAGAACAATTAAACAAAAATGGCTTCCAAATTTTACTAATTGGACATGCTAATCATCCAGAAGTAATTGGAACTATGGGACAACTTCCAAAAAATTCAGTTCATTTAATTGAAACAAAAAAAGAAGCAGAGCTATACCAAGACATATATAAAAAAAAATTAGCGTATATCACACAAACTACTTTGTCTGTTGATGATACTGCAGAAATTATAAATATATTAAAAAAAAAGTTTCCTAAAATTCAAGGGCCCAAAATGGAAGATATTTGTTATGCTACCACTAATAGGCAAATGGCAGTAAAAAAAATTGCATCTCTTTGTGATATTATTTATGTCATTGGAAGTAACAATTCATCAAACTCTTTGAGACTTGTAGAGGTTGCAAAAAGATCGGGTTGTGAGAATGTTTTTTTAATAAATTCTAAAAAAGAATGTAAAATTGATAGTATTTTAAATTATAAAAATATAGGAATTACTTCCGGGGCTTCTGCGCCAGAACAACTTGTGTTTGATTTAATAAATAAAATCAAAGACAAAACTGAAGTTGAGGTAAGAGAAATAGAAGTGGCAAAAGAAAAAGTTTCATTTAAACTTCCAAAAATATTAAATTAATTAATGGCAATATACACGAAATTATCAGAAAATAATTTAAAAGATTTTTTTTCTAAATATAATCTTGGAAAACTTTTGCGATTTAAAGGCATTCAAGAAGGAATCGAAAATACTAACTATTTTGTTCAAATGGAAAAGGGGAAATTTATTCTTACGGTCTATGAAAAAAGAGTTGAAGAAAAAGATTTGCCATTTTTTATGAGTCTAATGAGAAATTTATTTGATTCAAATTTTCCCTCACCTGAGCCAATTATTAATAAAAATGGAAGCTATATAACTGATATTTTAAACAAGAAAGCCGCAGTGGTATCATTTCTAGATGGTGCGGCAAAAAAAAATTTAAATCCTGAAAATTGCAATGAAGTAGGAATTCAAACCGCAAAATTACATTTAATTACAAAAAATTTATCTGGAAAAAGAGAAAATAAACTTTCGTTAAACTCTTGGAAAAAAATTTATAATAGTATTAAAAATAAATGTTCTAAAATTCATCCAGATCTATCAAAAATTATAGAAAAAAATTTAAATGAGATCGAAAGTAATTGGCCTAAAAAAATTCCTATGGGTATTATTCATGCTGATTTATTTCCGGACAATATTTTTTTTAAAGATAATAAAGTTTCAGGCATTATTGATTTTTATTTCTCATGTAACGATTTTTATGCTTTCGAAATAGCAATATGTTTAAACGCACTATGTTTCGAAGGGAAAAATGAAAATTTGAGTTTTAACGTAACTAAAGCAAAAAAATTCATTGACGGATACTCCAGCATAAAAAAGTTAACGGAAAATGAAAAAGAATCATTAAAAATATTATGCCAAGGAGCTGCTATAAGATTTTTACTAACAAGAGTGTTTGATTATCTAAATTTAACAAAAGGTGCTATTGTAAAAATTAAAGATCCAATTGAATATTTAAAAAGATTAAAATTTCATGACAGTGTGAAAAATTATCAAGATTATTTTTTTTAATTATGGAAATCAAAATTTATACAGATGGAGCTTGCGTAGGAAATCCCGGTCCTGGTGGATGGGCTGCAATAATTTTAAAAGAAAATAGAAAAAAAGAATTATTTGGTGGAGAAAAATTGACAACAAACAACCGCATGGAATTAACAGCTGCGATCAAAGCTTTAGAATACTGTGCTGAAGAAGAAACAAAGCAATTATCTTTGAAACAAATAAAAATTTATACCGATTCAACTTATCTAAAAGAAGGTATTACTATTTGGATTAAAAACTGGGAAAAAAATAACTGGAAAACTGCTGACAAAAAAAATGTTAAAAATGTTGATCTTTGGAAAAAATTAAAAGAATTGAATAAATCAAATCAAATTGAATGGAATTGGGTGAAAGGTCATTCAGAAGATCCAATGAATGAACTGGCCGATAGTTTGGCCAAAAAGGCAACTCCTATTTAACTTATATACTTTTCAAAATATAATTTTGAATAATTTTAATATCATTGGGTAATTTTTCGTAATTTTCTTTTTTAATTAATATATTTTTTAATTTTTCAGGTAATTTAGGTTTTGAATTAGTTGCTTGTACCACAACTTCTGAAAATTTTGCAGGATGTGCTGTAGCTAAAATTATTGTACTTCCCTTTAAAGAAATTTTCTTTAGTACACCTATACCAACTGCAGTGTGCGGATCGACTAATATTTTTTCACTACTATAAGTTTTGTTTATAATTAATTTAGTTTCCTCTTCCGATAAACTTTCCGCGTTGAAACTATCTCTAATTTTTTTAAGCTCTCTCTCTTCAATTTTAAACTCACCCTTTTTATTAAAATCATCCATAAGCTCTGAGATACGAACCGAATTAGAAGAGCAAATATCAAAAATTAATCTTTCAAAATTACTTGCCACTTGAATATCCATGCTGGGGGAAACTGTATGATGAACCTTTGTTGGTTTATAAAAACCTGTTTGAATGACTCTTTTTAAAATATCGTTTGTGTTTGTGGCTATCACCAATTTATCAATTGGAAGTCCCATTTTTTTAGCTACATACCCTGCATAAATATCACCAAAATTTCCTGTCGGCACTGAAAAGTTTATTTTTTCATTTTTTTTGGCAACTTGAAAATAAGCAAAAAAATAATAAACGATTTGAAACACGATTCTTGACCAGTTTATTGAATTTACTCCTGACATGTTTATTGAGTTTCTAAAATCTTTATCATTAAACATAGACTTGACCAATTTCTGGCAGTCATCAAAATTTCCGTTCAAAGCAATATTGAAAACATTTTTTGAATTAACAGTGGTCATAAATTTTCTTTGAATTTCAGATATTTTTTTATCTGGATGTAAAACAAAAATTCTCATATTCTTTCTGTCCTTTATTGCGCTTATAGCTGCAGCACCAGTGTCTCCTGAGGTTGCCACAATAATATTAATTTTAAAGTTATTTTTTTTAAGAATTTGCTCATACATGTTTCCAATAACCTGCATAGCTATATCCTTAAAAGCCAAAGTGGGACCATGAAACAATTCTAGTAAGCTTAATTTTCCTAATTTTCTAATTTTAACTACTTCTTTAATTCTAAAATTTTTATAAGAAATTTTGACCAAATTATTAATTTCATTTTCGTTAAATTCATCACTACAAAATTCGTGGATTATTTTCACTGCCAATTCTTTGTAGGAAAGGTTTTTTAAATTTTCTATTTCTTCTAAGGTGTACGCAGGAAATTTTTTAGGCACAAAAAGACCTCCGTCAGGCGCTAAACCTTGTAAAAAAACATCCTTAAATGAAAAAGTTTTTTGTGTATTTCTAGTACTTATATATTCCATACCCTCTATTAGTACAGAATTTTGATATTATCTAGGCAAAATGAAGATATATAGTAAATCTAAATTATTTTTCTTGGGAAATTTCCTTCTTATTTGAAAAATATTTCTTCCAAGCCCAATTTCCGACGCCTAAAAGAACTAAAGCTGAAACAATAATAGTTAAAGCAATTTTTCCACCACTATTATCAGTAACACAAACTGTGCAGAGTGGAAGTAGTGTTTTTGTTTTAAATGTTAGAATTTCTAATGTCATAGTTAGCTTTTTTTTTCTTTATAATCTTTGTAATCAAAAAAAGTAAATTGAATTGTAGCTTCTTTTATATCTTTTGTCTTGCTATCTTTTGTCACCTCAGGATCAATTAATAATACTAGTACGAATTTATTTTTTTGATTTGGTTCCATGCTTTGCGCATCATAACAAAAGCAGTTTATTTTACTTACATAAGTTCCAAATTGACTCGGGAAGTAAGCAAATGTGGCTATACCAGTAGTAGTTTCTGAACCTAAATTTTCAACGATATACTCTACATTTATCACTTCTCCAGGATGAACAATAATTTTAGGTTTTGCTGGTTGAAAACTCCAAGATAACTTTGGGTGAACACTAGTTAATAAATTTATTGATATGGGCTGTAAAGCTAACTCTTTTTCTTTTTGAAATCTATTTATGGTAAAATAAAAAATTAAAGCTAAAAAAATAAAAAAAATTAAAATTAAATAAGATTTAGAAATTTTTTTTTTATAAGCACTCATATCTAGATATTTAAAACTTTATATGACTTTATCTATTAAAATAAAAGTAAAAATCATGAACAGATATAATATAGAATAACCAAATAGTTTTGTGGCTATTTTTTTTTCTATAACGGAACTTTTTTCACTTAATAAAAGATAAGAGATAAATACATAATAACTACTTAATGCTATTGCAGATATTAAATATATTAATCCAGAAAAATTTAGAAAATATGGGGACAAAGCAATTGGAAATAAAATCAATGCATATACAAATATGTTAAATTTTGTTGCTTTTATTCCTGAAGTAATAGGCAGCATTGGAATTCTTGCTTTTCTATAATCTTCTGATTTGTAAAGACTCAGTGCCCAAAAATGAGATGGGGTCCATACAAATATAATTAAAAATAAAATAATTGGTTCTAGCGTTATACTGTTTGTGGCAATAGCCCAGCCAATCACAGGTGGCAATGCACCCGAGGCCCCTCCTATAACAATATTCTGAGGAGTTTTTCTTTTAAGCCAAATTGTATAAACAAAGACATAGAATAAAATTGTTATTAATAGAATAGTTGCGGCAATCAAATTAGAAAAAATATAAAGAGTAACAACAGAAAGAAATGACGACAGAATACCAAAAGTAAGTGCTTGATTTTTGCTTAACTTCCCAGTTGGAATGGGTCTAAGACACGTTCTGGTCATAAGTGAGTCCAAATCTGACTCGTACCACATGTTTAATGCACCAGCTGCACCCGACCCCAAAGCTACAGCCATTAATGAAACAATTGCATCGATAAAGTTTATTTTTACTGGCGCAATTAATAAACCAACTGTGCAAGTAAAAATTACCAGTGACATCACTCGAGGC
>Ga0310344_10001069_pt1 | contig 21186 bp, 21 predicted proteins | sample HC15DNA20200_MG_FD_203801 | JGI IMG/M metagenome (GOLD analysis project Ga0310344, IMG submission 203801) | Marine microbial communities from station ALOHA, North Pacific Subtropical Gyre - HC15-DNA-20-200_MG | ecosystem: Environmental > Aquatic > Marine > Oceanic | place: Pacific Ocean: North... | reverse complement strand
AGAGAGTGTCTGAGCACTTGTTCCGCCAGTAAGAATTATACCAAAAAGCAACTCATTCCATGAAAACAAAAACGCGATAATAAACGCTGCACTAATTCCGGGAGCAGCCATAGGCAAAATTATATGCCAGAGCACACCTAACCGACTGCACCCGTCTAACCGTGCAGCACGCTCCATTTCTACGGGTAATGTCGCAAAATACCCCATAAGAACCCATGTCAATAAAGGAATAACACCCGTAAGGTATGTCAGTATCAACCCCCCATGATTACCAACCAACCCCACCTCACGAAATAATGTAAAATAAGGAATAAGAATAGCAATTGGCGGTAACACACGGGTCATCAAAAGAGTAAATAACAATGGCGTCTTTGCCGGAAAACTAAAGCGTCCAAATGCATAGCCGGCTATAGCGGCTATAACCGTACCTATAATGGCTGTCGGCAACGCAACAATAAAACTATTTAAAAATCCCATCGCAATGGACTTAGTTTGCCCGCCAAATATAGCTTCCACTTTTGAGAGTCCAAGGATCCGCGAATAATTGTCAACGGTAGGATTCTCCACAGCCCGGAATATGCCCTGCTGAATTTCCGGCTCTGTCATGAAAGAAGCATAGTACATCCAAAAAAACGGTACAAAGGTCCACAAACCTACAGCCGCTGCCGAAATGCCTATAAATATCTTTTCCCTGCGGCTGATCATGCGTTAGCCCTGATAGGTTTCTTACTTTCTATAGCCCTACGAGTTTGAGTTTTTTTCTGGGTCAAAGCCACAAAATATGCAATCGCTAAAATAGTAGCTATAATTATGAGAATGTAAGATGAAGCAGCCGCTAAACCATACTGAGAAAATTGGAAATTATAGCGGAAGATAAGTAGCGGCAATATCTGCGTGACGGTACCTGGCCCTCCTCCAGTCATCGCATAAATTAAATCAAACTGTCTAAAAGCTTCAACTGTCACAACTACTAGAACAATCAGAACAGCATAGCGAATATGCGGTAATGTAACGTATTGAAAACGTGCAAACATACCGGCTCGGTCGATACGAGCACAATTGTATAGGTCTTTTGGAATCGTTTGGAGAGCTGCTAAAAAGAAAAAAGCACCGAGTGGAGCCATATGCCATACAAACGCAAGAGAAACCCAAAACATCGCCCAGTCAGAACTAATCCAGAGTGTCCCAGGGAAAATTCCCGTCATCACACCCCACGTCGGCTCGAGTATGATTGTCCACATTGTAGCAGTTACTACTTCCGATACTGCCCACGGCAATAATATCATAGCTCGCAATAAGCTACGGCCGGCAAATTCTTGGTTTAGAACTAGAGCTATTCCAAGGGAAAGAACAAAAGACAGTACGACTGAAACTCCAGCAAAATATAGACTGCGAAGTGTCGCAAAAATAGTTTCCTCTTCAGTAAGTGCTTCCCCCCACTTGTCAAACCCAACGTAGTCTTGAGATCTCAGAATTACGTTTGTTTCATGTAGGCTTAACCAAAATGAATAACCCAGCGGTATTATGATAATGATTAGATGAAATACGATCACACCCGATACGATCAACAAGGCAAACTGAGGATCTGTTAGAGAAGCTCTTATTTGTGACGGCGCGGCCATTTTGAAACTATTAACCCCAATCTCTAGTCTAAAAGTATCTTATTCGAAATTCACTTATCGTTAACGCTAGTGATAAATTAAATTAGTGGGGATGAATCCGTTTTCCGGATGCATCAAAAAAGTATATCTTGCCATGAGGCAAACTGAGAGGAACCTTATCCCCTACCTTTGTTACAAGATCCGGCAATGCCCGAACCTTAAATAAACCTGATGCTTCTGTTATATGACCCTCTGCTATGCTTCCAAAGCTAATATCCAGAAATAGGTCGGAACCGACCGGTTCTGTCTCAAAGACAGTACCCTCTATTAGTGAATGACCGTCGCCTTGTTCGCCGACAAGAACACTCTCAGGTCGAATACCTAATATTACACTATCACCAGAGCGTGTTACACCTGGAGGCAAACTTAGATTAAAACCAGCACTTACAAAACAGTCCTTCCCGTTTTTTGTACCAAAATTACCATTTACAAAATTCATTCCTGGATTTCCAAGAAATCCAGCGACCATTGTACTAGTTGGAAGGTCATAAATATCAGCCGGTGGGCCATGTTGAAGCAGTTTTGCATTATCCATAACAGCAATCTTGTCCGCCATGGTCATTGCCTCAACCTGATCATGGGTTACATAGATAAACGTCGCTCCCAAGCGCTCATGTAACTTTTTAATTTCCACCCGCATGTCTACCCGTAATTTTGCATCCAAACTTGAAAGAGGTTCATCAAAAAGGAATACGGCTGGATCACGAACTACAGCACGGCCAAGCGCTACACGCTGCCTCTGACCACCGGACAATTCATGCGGCTTTCTCTCTAGCAATTCACCGATACGTAACAGGTCGGCAACATTCTCAACCCTCTTACGAATTTCACTTTTATTGACCTTGGCCATTTTGAGAGGAAAAGCAACATTCTGATAAGCGGTCATATGTGGGTAAAGGGCAATACTCTGAAATACCATAGCTATATCTCGCTGATCAGGTGAAACTTTCTCAACCCGATTACCTGCTATGGAGATATGGCCAGAAGTAGGGGTCTCTAATCCTGCAATCATGTTGAGAGTTGTCGTCTTCCCACACCCCGAAGGACCAAGAAGAACGACAAACTCTCCATCTGTTATAGTGAGCGACAAATCGTCAACTGCAACAGTATCACCAAACTTTTTTGTTATATTATCAAGCGAAACTGTTGCCATGACCTACGCTCACTTCCTAATCAACACCACCTAAACCTAGGTATACTTCTTATGCAATTTATCCCAAAGCTTACGCAAATCCTTCACCGCTTCCTTAGGCGTGATAGATCCTTGTAAAATTAGGTCGTTTGCGAGCATGTCATGCATCACTGCATCCCACTCCTGATACCATGGAGCTTTAAGGTGATTCGGTCCCATTGCACGTTCCCGACCATCATACTGCCATTGATAAGCCTGCTCACCAAATTCTGGATGCATCCACTTCATTAGTGCTGCTTTGGAATCTGGATCACTATAAACTGCCGGAAATGGTATAGGCAGGTTCGCCTTCTCTACCCAGCGCTTATGCGTGTGATACTCACCTTTACTATTGGCGGCGCCGTAGAACTGCATAAGGTTCCATGCCCTCAGCACGTCCTCTTCTGAACGTTCTGTATAGTTATCCATGCACAACAATGCATGGCCAACGAGAACCGTATCATTTGTAGCACCAGGAGTTAGAGGATTTTGGCTACTGTAAGGACCGATATTCTCGTTGCTCTTATCTCCAAAAATAAAGTGGGCATAATCCATATAATGGATAAACGCATGTTTGCCTGTTGCAAAGGCGTTTAACATCGTGGACTCCTGCATTGTAAGAATTCCTGGAGGAATCAGCCCTTCGTCCCACCATTGCTTCCAGTCAGTTAGGACTTTGACTATAGGAGTATTCTCGTCAAAGGTGGCTTCCAAGTTATCGTCAATCAGGTACTCGCCTTCTGAGAAACAATGTGCTGTTAAAGCCCAGGGCAAACCCGTCCAAGCTTTATACCAACTGAGCATCAGGGGATGCTCCGATATACCCTTCTTTTTAAGGTCACGGGAAATATCAGCTATCTCCTCCCAAGTAGTAGGATAATCTGCTGCGTTTGCAGTTCCTCCGTGCCCACCTTCGCCCAATAGCTTTTCGTTCCTAAACAAAGCGAACGGTCCGCCATTATAATAGGTCAAACCTAGATAGTCCCCATTCGGTGCTAAGCTATCAAAATCTAATCCTTCGAACATCTCACCACGGATCTTATCCAAACCAGGTAAATCGTTTATAGGCCTTATCCAACCAGCGGCATGCCAGCGAGCTGCTTGACCGCGCTGAGCATAAAACATGTCTAGCTTTGTACTCGAAGCAAGTTTGGTTTCAAGAACAGCAGCATAATCACCAGGTATAGGCATCAATTCAACCTGCTCATTATATTCAGCCATAAAAGCTTCGGCATTTGACGTTACAATTTCACTGCCCCATGGCCAAAAACCAAACACTAAAGGTTCTTTTGCAGCCGCAATCTTAGGCATCATGCCACCCATAGCTCCCGCTCCTGCCAACCCTGCAGTTGCCAGAGCAGAACCTTTTAAAAATTTGCGACGGCTATTATCAACAGACGTTGAGACCTGTCTCCCTACCTTACGCTTCATAATACTAGCCTCCCTATTTGATATAGAATTATTTACCGGATCATAAAACAGGCTCTAACCACCAGTTTAACGTTTCATGACCACTCATTCTGATCTACATTTGATAATACTCAACTTTTTACTGTAAAATTGCAAGGGGTTTTGATTCAATCCACAATAGTCGTCTCTACCCAAAAGAGATTTTTGTATCGTAAAGCGAGGAAAACACAAATGAGATTTCCATCACCTGATCAAATTATTGAAGCTGGCAACCAACTCGGAATGAATCTGACTAGTTCAGAAGCTGAAGAATATCTCGAAGCCATGGCACCATTAATAGATGCCTACAAAAACGTTAACGCAATGCCAGACGAACAACCAGAAGTTAAATATCCAAGGACTTCTGGAGTAGCGCCCGATCCAGAGACGAACGTATACAATGGTTGGTATTGGAAAACAGATATAAATGGCGCTGCTTCGGGAAAGTTAGCTGGAAAGCAAATAGCCATTAAGGACAACGTTTGCGTTGCTGGAATTCCAATGATGAACGGTGCATCAATTCTTGAAGGGTATGTCCCAGATATAGACGCAACAATAGTAACCAGAATTTTAGATGCCGGCGGCAATATCTCAGGAAAAACGGCCTGTGAATATTTATGCTTTTCTGGCGGTAGCCACACTAATTCAACTGGTCTTCCCGTACAAAACCCATGGAAAACTAGCCATACAACAGGGGGGTCATCATCTGGCTCTGCAGCAGTTGTAGCTGCAGGAGACGTTGATATGGCTATCGGCTGCGACCAGGCCGGCTCGATAAGAATTCCAGCGTCTTTTTGCGGTATAGTCGGCATGAAGCCGACCTTTGGCTTGGTTCCTTATTCTGGGGTAATGCCGATCGAAATGACTGTGGATCACGCGGGACCAATGACGAACAATGTCGAGAACAACGCCTTGTTATTGGAGGTTATAGCTGGAGCCGACGGCCTTGACCCAAGGCAGATGGGAGTGCCGGCACCAATAGAGTATACAAAATCCCTTGAAGGTAATGTTAAGAATTTAACCATAGGTGTTCTCAAAGAAGGCTTTTCACACCCGAATTCGGAAGAAGGTGTGGATCAAAAAGTTCGTAAAGCACTGGCAGTTTTTGAAACGGCAGGAGCAAAGATTCAAGAAATCTCAATCCCGGAACACCTTAGTGGTGTTAACGTATGGACACCCATCGGAGTTGAAGGTACCGTTGATTTAATGCATGGCAATGGTTTTGGAACGAACTGGAAAGGACTGTTTGCAACAAGTTTGATAAACAGAGTTTCCGGATGGCAAAACCGGGCAGACGAACTCTCGCATTCTTTAAAGTATGTGCTTCTGCTGGGTCAATATATGTTAGGTCAGTATGGCGGTCATTTTTACGGCAAAGCACAGAACATCGCCCGAAGAATTACCGCTGCTTATGACAAGGCATTGACCGAATGTGATGTGATTGTAATGCCAACACTGCCAATCACGGCAACTCCCATACCTCCAGAGGATTCGCCACCTAAACTCGTCATACAACGCGCCCATGAGATGTTTGCTAACACCGCTGTATTTGATATCACGGGACATCCAGCAATCAGCATACCCTGCGGCCTTAGCAACGATTTGCCGGTCGGTTTAATGATTGTAGGAAAACATTTTGATGAAACTTCGATCTATAAAGCAGCGTTTGCTTTTGAACAATCTCATGATTGGAAAAAAATGTGATTCGATCCTATAGACAAATCAGCTAGTTGGCGGTTGGATAAATTCGACGGTAATACCATCTTCATCCCTTGTATAAACAACACGCCCTCCCTTATTAGGCCCCCTATTTAGATCCTGTGGAGGGCCAAGCGGTATGACACCAAAAGGTTTGGACTCTGTTATTGCTGCGTCAATATCATCTACATCAAATGCAATATGTGCGAATCCTGAGTCACACGGCCGGGACTCCACGCGATTCCGGTCAGCCGGACCCGAGTACTCTATTAATTCTAACCTGTGACCAGGGGCTTGAAGATACGCAACCTCAATCACTGCTCCCGGAATAGCGACAACGCGCTCTATAAAGTTTGGATCACGGGTACTACGGTTTAACAATTTGAAGTTAAGAACACTACAAAAATAACTGATAGAGCGATCAAGATTTGAAACTGTAAAGCTAGTATGGTTTGTCGCTGTTACTTTAAAACTTGCCATTATTAGCACTCCCATTAATTAAATTTTTACTACATACACTTATAATTTTTACAGCCTTGTCTTCGTTAGCCATTGATTTTTCATACCACTGTCTAGCTCTAATCCTGTCTTGGGAAACACCTCGCCCCAATTCGTATAAGCACCCTAAAACATACTGTGCATCCGCTAAATCGGAATGGGCAGCTCGCTTAAACCACTTTACAGCGTTTGCAAAGCTCTGACCAATATCATTGAGACCGTAGTAATATATCATACCCATTGCGTACTGGGCTAGAGCACGGTTTTTATGAAAATCATTTTTGCTAACAAAACTTAACAATAAGCTTCCTACCTCAGGGTATTCCAATTGTTTAAATGATAAACGAACAATTTGACGATATTTTCTAATTACCCTTACGCTACCGTAATTTTCATCACCAGTTTTCAGCATTTGCTCTGTTTCTGAATATATAGCCGGTATATACCCTAACGCCCCGGCACCTTGGAATGCTTCTCTAACACTCGGTAGATCGCGGGAGGATTCCACACCGTCGCGTCTAAGTACGCCTATGATATGCAGTGCAGCGGCGTCTCCTCCAGATGCAAGAAAAACTAAACTCTCCAAAGCCGCCTCATGTCCTTGACCTGCAGCTAATTTGTACCAATGGCGTGCTTGTATCATATCTCGTGGCACCCCTATACCATCGGAATAGTGCACGCCAAGCACAAATTGAGCCTCTGAATAACCCTGAGTTGCCTGATCTAATAAAATTATTCTGGCTTCCGAGTGTCCCGTCTCTGCAAGATGTCTTAGCCATTCAACTACGTTCGATGAGTCGGCAGAATAACTGACTTTGGAAGCGGTTGAACAAGCGCTAATAAATACCGCCCAATAGATAACAATTAAGGATATGCGAAACATTTTACAGCAATAAATTATGTCTAATTTAACCGAAAAATATCACCCCAGCTTCTAACTAAAGAAGGATCAATGCCTGCCAACTTTAGAGCTGCCCACAGAGTAGCAGATACACTATCAATCAAGAGAACTCCCGTTTCTTTCTCCAAATCATGTGCTAAACGCGCACAATCAATATTTGTGCACATGGTAGTAATTGCCTGTGGTTTAGATTCAGCAACCCTCTTTATATTTAAAGCCCATACTTTTTCATCTATCCCTGCATAACTAAAGCCATCACTATGATTAAGATGCGCTTCCCCTACACATTCAAAGCCCATATTGGAATAATTAGAAATTATTTGATTTTGCATATCTCCAAAATATGGGGTCACCAACCCATAACGGGTCACTTCCGACTGTTTAAAGGCACTCACAATAGCCTGACTTGCACTTGTAACAGGTACGTTAACAGCATCACTAACTGCCGCACATAGGTCTGCATCCTCTTTTAAACCACGCCAACCACCCGATGTACCATTCCAACATATTACATCCACCTTTGCATCGATTAGTAAATTAGCCGCATCAATCATTGGCTGTTCAGCGAATTGAGCGTCAGATTGCTCGTCTAAAGATACACTGGTTACACTCACGCGAGTAAAATGAACTGTTATTTCAGGTAAGTTTACCAACATACCATACGTTATCGGCTCAACTACCGTATTTAGAGATGGCGTAATCATACCTACGCGTGTTCGCATTTTATTGCTCCAAATTATATTTAATCCATGGCAATCGACAATTGAACGATATAGATTAAAAGAGTTAACTATAATCCGGGAATTGCAAACATTTTTCGCCTTTTCTTCCCTACAACCAGTCGTAATTAATATTCTGAATTTTTATGCCACTAAGATTGTCTACATTTTCAGTTATCGCACGCGATCCCTCTAAAAACATCTTTGGTATTGCGGTATCCACAAAAGTCCCTGCAGTTGGTAGTTTGTGCCCATTTATCCGCCACGGGGTTGGAGCAGTGTGTACCCAAGCCTGGGTTAATCCGGAATTAGGCCCGTTGATATTAGACCGGCTTTCTAAAGGCGAGCCAGCTAAAGATGCACTAAGTAATGTCATGAATAATGAAGTAGATGCTGAATTGAGACAGGTTGGTGTAGTAGACTCTTTAGGTGGCTCTGCCGCTTTTACCGGATCTAGCACTGATCAGTGGACCGGTCACAAGTCCGGGGAAAATTATAGTATTCAAGGCAACATGCTAGTTGATGAGAATACTCTCGTTGCAATGCAAAAAATCATAACCTCAAATAGAACTCTTGATTTATCTGAGCGATTATTACGCTCACTCGAAGCAGGACAGAACGCTGGTGGCGACAAAAGAGGCCGGCAGTCTGCGGCCTTACTTGTCCATAATCAGCAGACCGTTCCACTCGTTGACCTTCGAGTCGACGAAAATGCTGATCCAGTAAAAGAATTACGTAGGATTTATGAAATCGCAAAAACGGAACTATTCCCATTCATCGAAGCTCTACCAACCCCTTCAAGGCCAAAAGGTAATTTCTCTAAGATTCGTGATGCCATCGCACCAAAACATTGATATTAAAAGCATATTTTTGATGCAATTCCCTAGATACATGATCATGATATTTGCCAACTAAGTGCATTTTGTAATGGATCCTAAGAACAGGGGATAACAACTACCACTTGAATATTTGAAGGAATTAATGGATGATTCTAAATATCCGGATAATTATTTGAGGGGCGCATGTAATATGAGCACTCCAGAATCTGAAACGAAAAAAGAATCGTCCTCTGTTCTCTCAACGGGCAAAGTACTCATAGCGGCAGTAATATTAGCTGCCGCTTTAGGTGTTCCGTGGTGGGTAACAATGATACCACAATTCAATTTTACACAATAACACTTGTTTAAAATCAAAAAAAACCGGGTTGTCTAAGACAACCCGGTTCTTTTTTTGCTCGCCAGCATCCCCTGCTTAACTCACCACAAAGGATACTGGGAACGTAACCAATTAACTTACCACTTGGTTTATCCAGATAACGTTTTACGTCTCCAATACAACCAAATGATTACACCGAGGGCGATCAGTCCAGCTAGTCCGCCGTCACCCAATCTATCAACAACTTGAATAATGTTGCCAACGATATCGCCCGGCAAAAAATCTACAGATCTACCGAATAGAATTTGCAAAACAATACCAATTGCGATGAGCAACAGTCCTACTTCGACAAGCTGTCCCATCCATTTTTTTACAGTATCTAATACGTCAGGCATGCCCTTACCTCAATATTATTTCAAGGGAATCGGGTAAAAATCAATATGTACTCATCCCGATAATGAATCGGACTACATATTGACTTGCTTGTAAATAATTTATCTTCAATTTTTTCCTATCAAGAGGTGAATTAGGAGTATTATTGCACTAAAAAATTAATAAAATTAAATATTTATGGAATTTTTGGTTTCCAATAAATTTAATTAAAACAATAGTTTATGGTCATATACATAAAAAATTGTAACATTACTGCAACACTGTGTGCGCTATGTTATATTTGCACTACATATAAATCGTAATTATCTCTAAAATTTTAACCCATAAATCACCATTTGTGCGTAATTTTGCGTACTCGATTCGAAATTAACTAATGAAAAGATTACGATCCAAGATGTAATTGCTACGAGAACTGCCGCAAAAATACGCCACTTAAAACAGATTAATAACAAGCTAAATCAATGATCTTCGGGCGGTAACACGGTTCCAGTTTGTGATGTAATAATACCATAATGCTCTGGACGCCTATGAGCCTCAAAATTAAAAACGGTGTCTCTGAGATATCTGCCTAAATCCAAATTACATTCCGCCACAAAAACTTCGTCAGTTTCACTAATGGACTGCGCAATGATTTCTCCTGTTGGCGCAATTATACAGCTCCCACCCATATGGTGAACACCCTCTTCCCATCCTGCTTTTGCACTAGCTAACACCCATGTACAATTTTGGTAAGCCCCTGCTTGCATGGATAGATGGTTGTGAAACATGCCTAAATGTGTCGGCTCGTCATTTCTATAAGAGTTTTGCATTGGAGTATTATATCCAACCATAATGACTTCGACCCCCTGCAAACCCAGAACACGATACGTTTCAGGCCACCGCCGATCGTTGCAAATACAAATTCCCATAACACTATTCATTGTACGAAATGCTGGAAACCCCAAGTCTCCAACACTAAAATAACGTTTCTCAAGATGTTGGTGCTTTTGGCTGGGTTGGATATCTGCATACCCAGGCAAGTGTACCTTTCTATACTTGCCTTTAATTGCGCCTGATGGGTCAACAAAAATGGCAGTATTAAAATATTTTGGTTTACCACTGGAGCTATCTACCTTCTCTGCGAAACCCAAATGAAAACCAATACCTAGTCTTTGCCCCACTTCGAACAATGCTTGCGTTTCTCTAGACGGCATCTCTATCTCAAAAAAACTGTCAATCTCCTCCTGATTGTCCATTGCCCATCGCGGAAAAAACGTGGTTAAAGCCAACTCCGGAAAAACCACAAGATCAGCATTCTTTTCGCCGGCCATTCGCATCATTTCAATTAATCTCTTAACCACCTGACCCCTTGTCTCATTTCGGCTAACTGGCCCCATTTGGGCAATGCCAACGTTAAGAATCCTAGCCATAAATCTACTCCAACCTAATCATGAAGTGCTTCGAACCGTTTTGGTGACGCGTATTTCCATAATATCCACAATATTACCGCTTAATGATAACAGCAGAACAGATGTCAGTTCATTTACTAAGCATATTGGGGCGCCGCAAGTGCCAATCGGTTATTTCCTGATAAGCATATCCTGCTCGAAATAGTAAAGGTTCATTCCACCAAGAAGCTTCCAACATTAAACCAATAGGTAGACCATTATTATTAAAGCCACAGGGCAATGATAATCCTGGGTGACCCGATAGCGCACTCCCGTAGGTAAATCTTGCAGCGTCTTTTGTTGCCTCATGAAGATCCTCTTCACCAGATATTTCCGGAGGCGTGAATGGCACTGTTGGAGCTAGGATCAAATCAACCTTATCTAAAAATACTGACTTCAAAGATTGTCGCCATAATTCTTTACCGCGCATAGATTCTGCATAATCGACGGCCGAAAATTTCTTTCCTAACATCATACGAGCGCGAACCCTCGGACTAATACTATCAGGAGCTTTTTCCAAGCGTTCTTTAAAATGCGCACATAAATCTCCATAGATCTGCACAATATTCCAATCTTGAGCTAATTCTGCGTTTGGCAAATCAATATCCTTCACTATTGCACCAAGGCTCTCGAATATTTTCACACTATCTAAAACACACTGTTCCACATCAGAGGCAAGCCGCTTAAAATGAAAGTCGCGGGCTATTCCAATTTTGACCCCTCTAATGCCATTTCCCAAGGTGGGGAGGAAATTTTCTGATGGCTGATTTTTACACACAGGATCGCTTGGATCATACCCCTCTAGTACTGCAAAAAGGCGTGCAACGTCAGTTACTGTCCGCGCCATTGGGCCGACTGTATCATTAGATAAACTCGCAGGCATTACTCCGCGAAGAGATATTCTTCCATGTGTCGGGCGCAGGCCTACAACTCCAGTCATGGATGCAGGTATGCGCACGGATCCTCCTGTATCTGTACCAAGTGACCCCTGGCACATTTCCGCTGCAACACTTGCGCCCGAACCTCCACTCGTACCACCAGGTATGCACTCTGGATTCCAAGGGTTCCGACACTGCCCAAATAAAGGGTTTGTAGTTACCACCCCAAAAGCCAATTCCTGCATGTTAGCTTTACCAATAATTATAGCCCCAGCATCTCGAAGACGACTAACAACTTCGGCATCTTTGTTGGGAACATGATCAGAAAGAAATATTGCCCCACTTGTAGTTTTCATTCCAGCCGTATCAATATTATCTTTTAAAGTTATAGGCATACCATGCAAAATGCCTAACCAATGGCCTTCTTCTAATGCCTTATCTGCCATTTTCGCGCTTTCAATTGCAGCGTCAGGGTCATAAGTGACCACGGCATTTATTGTATCATTATATAACTTGATGTTTTCCAAACAGGCTTCGGTAGAAGAAACAGCAGACAAAGTCATTATTTTTTTACCCCCCTCAATAGTTTGTTCTCGTAGGCCATGTTGACAAAATTTCTATATATTAATTTGGCTGATTCCCTTAATTCAGCACCATATTGTTCCACATCCTGAGCAAGTCTTTCTAATGCCCCTTGCCCATTCTGCGCCTCTAACGCCAGAACATATTCAGGAAAGGCGTCTGTGCCTCTTATCATTTCTCCATCAATTTCCATGTGGAACTGTAGCCCATAAATAGCTTTTCCCAGACGAAATGCCTGAAATGCGCATGCGGGGGAGCTCATTAGGTGAATTGCTTGCGGTGGTAATTCAACAATCTCACTCAAGTGCCATTGAAGAGTTTTTGAAGATAAAGGAAAACCATCCAATAAATGGTCATCATATGCTTCTGGCAATTTCTCAACATCCAATAAACCGATTTCAGGAGAACTCATGGGGCCTACCAGCCCCCCCCCAACCTCTGCAATAAGTTGAGCTCCAAGACACACTCCAAGCACTGGCAATCTATCTTTCTCGATTGCCTGACTAATAAATTTCTTTTCATCAATTAACCATGGATAAGCATCCTCTTCGTCCGTCTGCTGAGGCCCGCCCATAACGATCAGCGCCGAATATCGGTTAATATCTGGTATCGTTGCATCTGCATGCAAATTAACAATATCACAAGTGAGGCAATCTTCTTTGAAGAATTGATCCATTATACCCAAATGATCAATGGGGGAATGCTGTAAAACTAAAATACGCAATATGATTTCACTAATTTGCAGTTAAATGACTTCTTCCTATACTAGCACTATAGTTTGAATCAAAATATCCATTTTACTAAGTGATTAATATCAAATTCGAGTGTGCAAATATAATTTATGATTTAAAGTGCTTTGATATTTGCGAAAGTTTGTCCTAATTAATATAATCCTTGTAATATTTGGTAGATTGAAATTACCGATTACTATAGACTTGACGGATCCGCACTATGGAAATTGGAAGTAGCGTACTATGACAGATACAAATACTAACGACCAAATTACAAAATTTGACAAAGTGGCTGGCTTTTTGAAAACTCGAGATGGCTGGACTTTGTGTCTGGCATTTGCAATATCCTGTATAACCTCCATTTTTATGGTACGTTTATTGCCTGATCTAGATGTGATGGGGGCATTTGGTGTATTATTTATATACTTTGTCACCATGATAATTATTGCGGGGGTTATTCGAATGATTATGGGGTACTACGATAAATTTTCTAAGCGTCGCCCCTAATTATAAGGACAATTAGTTCGCGCATACGATTAGTTTCATGCCGCGATAGAATACTTGGTTTTGTGAAACATTTGCGATGAGTTTGATTTATAGAATTTGTCACAGATATTTGTCTTAGTTGGTTTGCCAAATACTAATCATCCTTAATCCGGTGCATAATTTTTCAGTAAACATTAGTATATACTTGCTTAAGTGCATTGAAAGTTAGGTTCTACAGGAATAAAGCAAAAACAAAATAATATCGGAGATGCTTTTATGAATTCCTCTAGTTTGGCCTGCGGTAAACTACCAAGTTCATTATTGCATGAAATACTTAACATGGATGGCCCAATTCCACCAGGCATCCTGCTGCCCCCTCGTATTGGAGAAGATGCAGGTGTAATAGCTCTTGCTAACGGTGCATTAGTAGTAGCAAGTGATCCCGTCACCATGACAGGGTCAAATGTAGGAGCACACGCTGTAATAGTAAATGCAAATGATATAGCAGTTACTGGAGTTCGCCCTCGTTGGTTTCTGGCGACAATACTTTTGCCAGAAGGAACTACCGAAAATGATGTACGAACACTGTACAAAGACATGCAGGAAATGCTCAACCAACATGATATTCTTCTAGTGGGAGGGCATAGTGAAATTACCTCAAACGTGACACAAATAGTCGTAAGTGGTCACATGCTAGGATACGCTTCCGATGGAACCTATATCCGAACTGGTGACATGCTTGAAGGCGACGCCATATTACAAATTGGACCCGCAGCTGTTGAGGCTGCAGCGGTAATAGCAAATGAATTGCCTAACTGCCAAAATTTGGTTTCATCTTCCACTTGGTCATCTGCTCAAGGAGCCTTAAATAACCCGGGTATTTCTGTAATTGAGCCTGCTAAAAATGCAGCCAATTTGGGAGCCCATGCAATGCATGACCCTACAGAAGGCGGTCTTTCAGGAGGCCTTTACGAAATGGCATCAGCATCACAATTGGCAGTTCATATTGATGCCGAAAATATACTCTGGTTCGAACCTGGTATTTCACTCTGTAGGAGTTTGGGAGCTGATCCGTGGGGCTCTCTTGCCTCCGGAGCTCTGCTGGCTGCCTTCCCACCAGAACTAGCTTCAAAAGCGTGCAATACATTGAAAAAAGATGGTTTTGAAGTCTCTATAATAGGCCATTCAAAGCGGGGTAGTGGCGTCCACCTTAGCAATGGCAAACAATTACAAAGTTTTGATCGAGATGAAATCCTCCGGATAATGGATGACTGCTAAGATTCAATAGTCTCTCTAATAATTGGGTGATAATGCTCACCTAAACCGCTATCTATAGTTTTATCAAACAATTTATGTATTATTTCAAGCGAGGTTAAATCGATGTCATGCAAGGCGGCTAGTTCCATCGCATATTTTAAATCTTTAAGAGCATAATTAACGGAAAAAATACCCTTCGGGTATTTATGATGCAGCATAGATTTCATGGCATGGTTCCGTAACGCAAAACTATCCCCAGAACCCTTTGCTATAGCGTCCAAAAATGTTTTCTCGTCAAGTCCAGACTTCCGAGCCACAGCTAGAGCCTGGGCAATTGCGAGACAATTTTGGAATAGGAGCATGTTATTTAAAATTTTTACCGTTTGCCCTGCACCCACTTCACCGCAATGAGTAATGTCAGTCGCCATACAGGAAAGAAAAGGTTTAATTTTTGCAAATATCTTTTCTTGTGCTCCTACAGTTATGCTTAATGTCCCCTTAATAGCTGCACTCCTCGTGCGTGAAACCGGTGCATCCGCAAAATTGATTTGCTTTTTCATAAACCTTTTTTGAATTTTACGCGCTAACTCTGGCGGAGAGGTACTGCAATCTACAACACACTGTTTAGACCCTAAACTATTAATCAGACCTGTTCGACCTAAACATACATCATTGACTTGTGCTCCTGAAGGCAAAGAAAGAAATATTATATCTGCCTTCGAAGTTAGTTCAGCAAAACTCTTTGCCTTCCTAACACCGTCTTTTTTGAGTCTCGTAAGAGGTGCTGATCTCAGGTCATAAGCAATAACTTTTTCTTTCCCATTAAGAGCCAAATTTTTGCACATTGGTTCACCCATTGCACCCAAACCAATAAAACCCAGCATATTATAATCTCTCCGTTATCAAAATTAATGTGCGGCTGCCCATGCTGGCCACGGCATTGGATGGCTTTTTTGTAAAAATTTTCCAATTGATAAAATCAATGGCTCGCCAAACCTTGGAGCTACAACCTGCAAACCAACGGGTAAACAGGAAGAAGACAGTCCTACAGGAATTGAAGCCGCCGGTATGCCTGCCATGGTAACTAGAAATGCTCCCGCTATCCAATCAACATAATTTTCCATTTTTTTTCCGTTTATTGTCTTTGGAAAATTATCCGCTACTGGAAATGGTGCGACTGGGGACATAGGCACTAGTAAAGCATCAAATTTCTGAAAAAGTTCATAATAACGTTTCCATACACGAGCCCTCATATTCTCAGCTTTTGCTAACTTACGAGTAGAAACTTGTAAGCCACTTTCAATATTGCCTCTTAAATTTGAACCCAGGGCATGCAGCTTATCTAATCTTTCATACTGCATCCCTACCATCCATGCTCCGCGCAAAGTAAGGTAAGCATCACGGGCGTCTGAAAGATCAAACTCTACTTCCTGGATCTCAGCTCCGTACTCAGATAGGCTATATGCTGCTTCGCGGCAAATCTTTTCTAATTCTACATCTATACCAAGTCCCGCTATATCAGCGACATAAGCGAAGCGCAGATCTTTTATATTTTTTTGATTTAGTACAATGTTAAAAGCGCTCTCCCAAGGAGCATGCACTGAATTAGGTATTTTTCTACTAAAACCGGTCATCGCATCTAACAACATAGCGGCATCCTCAGATGTCCGAGTCATCGGCCCTAAAACTTGGCCCGGATCCCAAGGCAAAGCCAATGGGTAATTTGAAATTAAACCAGGAGTGGTCCGAAGACCAACGATACCACAAAATGCTGCAGGCATCCTTAGCGAACACCCAAAATCTGTGCCTTGGGCCAATGGAGCCATTCCAGATGCTACTGCGGCTGCAGAGCCGCCTGATGAGCCTGAGGGACTGAGTGCAGGGTTCCAAGGATTACCTGTCGACCCAAATAATTCATTGTCTGTATTGGCTCCTGCAGCGAATTCTGGCGTATTGCTTTTTCCTATAACTATAGCACCAGCCGTACGCAGTTTGGTTACGACTTCCGCATCTTCATCCGGTACAAAATCAGAATAGAGTGTAGATGCCCAGGTCGTCCTTATCCCAGCAGTTTCAACTATATCTTTAATTACAATTGGCAAACCCAGAAGACCCGGTAATTCATTTGGGTCATCATTAATTAATTTTTGCGCTTCTTCAGCTGATTTTCTCGCCTGATCTGCAACTAAAGTAACTATGGCATTCAATGTCGGGTTTAAACGCTCAATGACGTCTAAATGTGCGTCCACCACCTCTAATGTGCTAATTTCCCGCCTGCACATTAGCTGCTTAATTTTAGTAGCACTAAAGTGCGTAATTTCAGTTGTCACTAGAACCCATGTCTACAATTGCAATAACAGGTCCGCCGCCTGGTGGCCCTTGATGCATAGCATCAACCGAAACAAATACTGCTGGGTCGCCTATTGCAGCGCCCGCGACGCCACCTACTGCGCCTTTAGAATGACGGTGGTGATGAACATCAGAATCATCAAGCATAATCTGTCGCCTTTTCCGTAACTTAGCATTCGGCGCAGCTTCACATTTAATAAAACAATTAACTAAGCTATCGCCTAAATCACTGGCTTTAGGACGTTCAGGCAGGCTCATTCCGGCATTTGCTATGGCATTATATATACCATCTATATCTAAAGCATCATGCATAACGCTATGTCCAATACGGAACTGCCCGCCTGCCCCCTTACGATTGCCAAAAAGAACAATTTGCGCCCTGTCCAGTTCCACACCGGAAGAACACGATGCAACAGAAGAATAAAGGTTTAAATTATGACATATATCGGTCTCAGTCGGCATGGGGGTTTCGTCAAGAGCTACCGCTATTCCAAGACCAGTAGTACCATTTGACACACCCATTGAATTATGAACTTCACATGCGACTGTACTACCTCGCCCATGTGCCTCACTAATGCTATCGACTGTCAATAGCGGCGTTTTGGTTTGAACATAGTGCACGTCCGAAACATCAGTGATACCGGCCTCTGTCATGGCGCCCCTTACGCCATCAGCTACTTTCTCTACCATTGCTAGCCGGCCAATATCTTCCGGCAGAATTACCTCACTCATAGCAGTTCCCATAACTAACCGTTCCGGACCATTCGGATCTTCCAAGGTAGTTCTTGAGAATATGGTTGCATGCGGAGTGATAACTCCATCACAACCTCCTGACCAGACCATAGGCACTTCATTTATAGCTACTTCATTCCTGGTTCCATATTTTTCTAACACTGCTCTAAAAGCTTGGTCTGATAAAATTCTGGTAAAATCGTTGACCCCTCCATTGCCCTCTGTCTTACCAATCACTGCAATAATATTATCGGCAGCCATGCGTCCGGAACCTACAAGGTTCTCCAGACCACTTGCATCCGACACGCTTCGAATTTCCACTTTCGCAACATCGATTGCCATCTCTTACCCCTGTTTTCCTATTTATCTATGTGTCCAATGCCATTTGGAAAAAGCTTCGTTCTCTAAAATTACTTTTCCCCGCTTAATAACAGTATTTCTCAGTGCATGGCTTCTTATTGCGTCCGCCGGATCACTTGCATCTAGAATGACCAAATCACCAAGGCACCCCGGTGAAATGCCATAATCATTACTTCCCATCAACCGGGCTGCAGAATAAGTCTGCATGTCAAATACCTGTTGAATTTCGTTTGGTAGACTCATATGAGCTGCATGGGCTGTTATTAGCGCAACCTCCAGTGGGTCCACCCGGCCAAATGGATAAAAAGTATCATCTACACAATCTTGACCAAAAGAAACATTCACACCGGCGCTTAGCAGATCCTTAACTCTTGTTATACCCCGACGCTTTGGTTGCGCATCCAGTCGACCCTGTAACATAAGGTTTGTTGCTGGATTTGTTATCATGTTGATGTTTGCTTGTTTAACAAGAGATATCACATTGCGTGCGTAGGCCTCAGTATATCCCGCTAATGCACAAGTGTGCCCCGCTGTTACTCTGCCATGCCAATTATTGTCTATAGTCTGCTCGGCTAACATTTCTAAAGTCTTCGCGTCAATGCTGTCTGTTTCATCAATGTGCATATCAATATCCGCATCGAACGCTTTAGCTATGTCAAAAGCTATGGATATGTGCTTTTTACTATCTCCTGAGTTCTTTTCATTGAAGGGCATGCCACCAACCACATCAGCACCATTTTCCATAGCCTCCCACATCAGTTTTTCTGTTCCTTGATTCTGGATAATGCCCTCTTGCGGGAAAGCAACTATCTGAACATCTGCAATATCTGCAAACGAAGTCCTCGCTTCCACTACTCCTTTTAGGGGGCGCAATCCACCAATATTATCGACATCCACATGACTTCTTATCCGAGTTACACCATTAGCCACTGCAGAACGGATAACTTGTCCCGCTCTATTAGCAATTTCCTCTATTTTATAGTTTTGTTTTTTTTCCCAAATAATCTCGATTGCCTCGTCCAGCGTTCCAGATTGGTTTGAACGGACCTCGCGGCCAATTAGAGCCTTATCAAGATGAATATGGGGTTCAATAAAACCAGGCACACATAGCCTACCGTCAGCATTTAAAGTTTTAAAATTATTCCGATTCCATTCTTCAGAACTGTCGACAAACACCCCGTCCCTTATCTTGAGATCACACTTTTTAATCCCAAGACTGATCCCGTTCCAAATATTGGCATTCTTAATCAGAAGGTTCATAGTTCTTCCGTTTTTAATTACATCTACTGCAACTCTAATTTTCTTATGAAAAAAATTACACGAAATTACTCAGACTAAGGGATTCTCTCCACTCATATATACATTGACTTTTTTAAACCGATCATCCTCTACTACGAAGAAATTACAATTCCGCATAGCAACCGTGCTTCCATCTGAATATTCATTTCGAGCCAGAAATTGCGATGCAATACATTGATTCGTTACGTCAACTACATGTGTAAACTCACCATGATAAATTGAAGGTGTATCTGTCATAAAATCATGAAACATACGACGAATTTCCGCCTGTCCTTTATGCGTAGTGTGCGCAGTCTGAATTGTTAGTTCTGCATCCGAGGCAAAACAAGCTAGTGTAGCATCCAAATTTTTATTATCCACGTTACTAAAATAAGATTCCTCAACCAAAAATATTAATTCCTCAACAGTCATTTCTGCCATATGTATAGCCTCTAATACTAATTATTAATTATGGAGCGGCATAATGTGCTATAGTATAGGTCAACGCAAGGCAGCTCAATTATCTTCGACCGCCCTTTCAACTAGCTGTACTTGTATTAAGTATGATTGAATCACTTTGGAGCTTTTCTCTAAAAGTTTATAAACGTCCTGGAGTAGAAGAGGCTTGCCTTAAACTTCAAGACTCCATTGGTGCTGACATAAACATCCTAATGTATTGTTGCTGGCGCGGACAAATGTCCAACGATGAAATTAATGACCTTTTAATAAACTTCCCATCTTGGCAAAACGATGTGGTAAAGGGTCTGCGTGACGTGAGGAGAAAAATAAAACAGCTTCTATCGACCAAACATGAACCTGCTCAAAATATCATTGATTTAAGAGGAAAAGTAGCTGCACTGGAGTTGGAAGCGGAAAAAATAGAACAATCGATGCTGTCTAGATTTGCAAAAAACTATTCGATTGGAAGAAGCTCTCGATCAGGATCAAGAAGCAACCTTCTGAAGTATACTTCCCTAATTTCAAGTGACCTAAACAATGAAAACAAGGCTGCGCTTACAACGTTGTTAAACGCAACATTTTCAGATGGGAATTAAACTGGTTATAGCGTTTAAAATATTGCATATACCAGATTTCTGTTCAGGTGTGTTGTCACTTCAGACTCGAAAAATTATAATTGTGTCAAAATGCATAACATACTCTTACTAATTTGAGATTCCAGACAACATACATCGAAGACCATTGCAGCATAATGACTACAAAAAATACTAAGTTAATTTCTTAAAAATCGATTTATTACGTTAGCAGTCATTCGGGAAATATTATTATTACAATTGTTATAAGGTAAACTACCACAATAGGTGATAGACCCAACTGAGAACACCGCTCCGCCATTTTGCGTGTCAAAATAAACAATGTCGGCACGAATAAGATCGTCATATGGTTCGCCGTTCCAAGCTAACATGTTAGTCATGAGAATGTCTTCCGGTACCAATCCAAAAT
>Ga0310344_10001067_pt1 | contig 21210 bp, 19 predicted proteins | sample HC15DNA20200_MG_FD_203801 | JGI IMG/M metagenome (GOLD analysis project Ga0310344, IMG submission 203801) | Marine microbial communities from station ALOHA, North Pacific Subtropical Gyre - HC15-DNA-20-200_MG | ecosystem: Environmental > Aquatic > Marine > Oceanic | place: Pacific Ocean: North... | reverse complement strand
CGTGAATTTTGCTTAGTTTCCAAAGTTTGGTATCAGGAACGTAGAAATAAATATCTTGGCGCTTTTTCAGATTCAGGTTTTATTAGCCCTATACATTTGCAAATTGCAACTGAACTGAAACAAAAATTACCCAAACTTTTCGGCAATCATAGACTAGTGAGATATTGGGCATTTAAATATGATTCAACGCTTGGTAAAGGGATAAACATTCACGCTGATTCTGCGGTACTTAACTTAAATTTTTGGATCACACCCAATGAACATAATAATAATAAAAAGTCAGGAGGCATCAGAATTTATAATGTTAAAGCACCAGACAGTTGGTCGTTTCAAAAATATAATAGAAATCTTGAAGAGATTTATAAAATGTTGGATGAAAAAAAAGCGAAATGCATAAGCATACCACATAAATTTAATAGAGCAGTTTTGTTTAATTCAGATTATTTTCATGAAACTGATGAATTAAATTTTACAGATAAATATGAAGCTCGTAGAATAAATGTCACTTATCTTTTTGGTGATAGAAAAAAATCAAAATAATTTAAAGTGAAAATATTAATAACAGGAGCAAATGGTGCGGTTGGTTCTGATTTGGTAAATTTCTTTTCCAAAAATAACAAAGTTATTGCCCTTTACAGAACTTCAAATTTTATATCCAGTAAATTTAGAAACAAAAATATTAAATGGCTTAAACAAGATTTAAGAAAAAAAATCTCACATAAAATCAACCCAAAAATATTAATACACTGTGTTGTAGCGCATCCGTTTTCAAAAAAATCTAACTATTTAAATTACTTGGAATCCAATATTATTGCTTTAAAAAATGTAATAGAATTTGCAAAGAGGCAAAAAATAGAAAAATTTTTTTATTTGTCATCAATCAAAATTTATGGAGATGTTCAAAGTAAAATCCAAAAAGATTACAATGTTTTTGTAAATCCTGACATTTTAGGCGCAACAAAAATTCTTGCCGAAAAAATGTTGGAATTACAAAAGTTTAATTATCTGAATATTAGATTACCTGGAGTACTTTGCTATAAAATCAATGATTTTAGAAGACCATGGTTAAATTATGTAATAAATAGATTAAGAAAAAATAAATTTGTTAATATTTATAACTCTTCTGGTTTATTCAATAACGTTATTGATACATTTGAAATATTTAGACTTATTAACTATTTAGGAAAAAAAAAGAAAATTAAAAATGGTTCGCTAAATTTTGCCGCAAGAAAACCAATAAAAATAAAAAAAATGATTTTTAATCTCAAAAGGAAACTTTCCTCAAAATCTAAAATTGTATTTAAAAAAGAAAAATCTAAACATTTTATTCTCTCTACAAAAAAGACTATTGATGATTATAGATTTAGAACTGCAGATACATCTACTATAATAAATAGATATATTGATAAATATAAAAGTCTCTAATTTAAAAATAACAAAAATTTGTGATAAAAAAAATAATTAAATTTTCAATTTACTTACTGCTGTCCCCAGTTGTTTATTTTATTTGCTTAATTAAACCAATTAAATTTATCAGATTTTGTGAAATATTTTCTGGTAGATTTGGAGAGTTTATTTCGCAAGTAGAAGGTTTTTTTTATAATAAAGACAAATACAAAGAATTAAGTGATAGTAAAATAATTTTTTTTTATGGTCCTTCAATTTCAAATCATCAAATAAAAATTATGTCAGAAAGAGTTATTTTAATTAAGCCTTATAGTTTTTTTTTAAAATTATTATATGGAGCATTTTTATTTTATAAAAAAAATGACCATATTTTGAACCTAGATAAATTCAACTTTAATGACTCTTTTTATTTAGTTAAAGATAAAAGAAAAACACAACTTTCATTTCCGCATCTTTCATTTACAGAAAAAGAATTAGAATATGGAAAAGAAGTTGAAAAAAAATTAGGAATTAAACCTAATGATAAATGGATATGTATTCATAACAGAGATTCTTTATATTTAAATCGCAATTTTCCAAATCAGTGGCCAAAAAATGCTGGTTCTTGGGAGTATCATGATCATCGCAATTTTCCAGTAGAAAATTTTAAATTAGCATCTGAGTTTTTTGCAGAAAAAGGATTTTTTGTTCTTAGAATGGGTCAAGATGTTGAGACAAAATTTAACAATAACAATCCAAAAATAATTGACTATGCAAATACTAAATTTCGAAGTGATTTTATGGATATTTATTTGTTATCCAAATGTGAATTTTTGTTAGGCGGAGATTCAGGAGTTCATGTTGTGCCCTTTGTTTTTAATAGGGCTGTGTATGGTATAAATTATACTTTTAGTCTACTTTGGCAAGTTCATAAATTATATTTAAAACTATTTATTTTTAAAAGAATAAAGAATCTTGAAACAGGAAAATTACTTTCAGCAAAAGAAATTTTAAAAAGTGCTTTTGCTCACTCATATTCCGATTTATCTGTAAAGTATAATGTGCAAACTATTAACAATAATGAAGAGGATATTAAATGCTTAACAAGTGAAATTCATAAACAAATTAAAGGTGAAGAAATATTTGATAAAGAAGATTTAAAAATAAGTGATGAGTTTTGGAAAATTTATGAAAAATTTTCTAATAAAAAAATTACTGGTCCTTTGAAGCCTAAGATTAGTCCTTCTTTTCTTAGAAATAATTTAGATTTATTAAACCTGAGCTAAAAACTTGATAACTACAATTAAAAAAATTTTTTCATTAGTTCAATTAAGAAAAAAAGGAATTTTCCCCATATTTCTTTTGGTTTTAGTTTCTTTGTTTTTAGAAACTCTGGGGGTTGGTTTAATTGTACCAGTTTTCGCTATAGTTACTGACGTAAATTTTTTAACAACAAATCCACTACTAGGAACGATTTTGAATAAAGTTCTGCCTGCAAGTTGGTTTTTAGACTCCTATCAACTTATTTTTTCTAGAAAGCAGATAGTTTTTGGTACGGCTATTTTTGTATTATTTGTTTATATTTTTAAAGCACTATTTTCGATTTATATACACTGGATTGTGAATAATTTTATACTAAAACTTAAACTTGGTTTATCAAATAAATTTTTTTCAGGGTACTTACATTCACCATATAGTTTTCACTTGGGATCTAATTCCGCTTATTTAAATAATAATATATTAAGACTATACGAAATTGCTGGTGGTATTGAATATATATTTTTTATTTTAGCCGAAACAGCAATTGCGGTTGGAATAGTTTCATTACTATTTTTTTCGGAATTTTATGCTGCTCTTGCGGTTACTATTATTTTGCCACTTTCTGCCTACTATATTTTTTATGTTACCAAAAAAAATCTTTTTAAATGGGGTGAGCAGTCACATATGCATGGAGGCAAGAGACTTAAAACTATACATGAAGTTTTTCGTGGCATAAAAGATTTAAAAATTTTGGGTAGGGAAAAGAAATTTTTGGATATTTTTGATTTTCACACTGATCGACATGTGCATCTTATAAGAAATGAAAAAATAACCCAATTACTTCCTCGCTATAGCTTAGAACTGGTGTTTGTTTTTAGTTTATTTGTGATTTTGTTTTTTTTAATTGGAGACAAACCTAATACTAATATGATACCTATTCTCGCTTTATTTGCTGCGGCAGCCTTCCGTTTAATGCCTTCGGTTAATCGTATTGTTAATAATTTTCAAAAATTACGTTCCTTAGCTCCCATTGTGAATTTACTTGAAAAAGAATTTAAAGAAATTGTAAAAACAAATAGCTTGCAAAATTCCAACAAAACTATTTCTTTTGATAGCACTATTTATCTAGAAAAAATTTGCTTTAAATATGCAGGCGCGTCTAAAAAATTGTTTTCAGATTTGACGTTAAGCATTTCTTCTGGTTCTCAGATTGGTTTTGTTGGAGACAGCGGATCAGGAAAAACTACACTGATAGATCTCATTATTGGTCTGCTTTCCCCCAATGATGGCAGTATCAAAATTGATGGACAAGATATAAAACAAAATCTTAGGAGTTGGCAAAAACAAATCGGTTATGTTCCTCAAGCTGTTTTTTTAACTGATGATACTATTAGAAATAATGTTGCTTTTGGTGTTAAGGAAAGTGAAATTTCTGAAGATAATGTACTTGAAGCAATTGAACTATCTCAGCTTAGTGAATTTGTTGCCGGTCTTCCCGATGGTTTAAATACTATGGTAGGTGAAAATGGAGCAAAAATTTCTGGTGGTCAACGTCAAAGAATTGGAATAGCTCGCGCATTGTATCATAAACCAAAAGTACTAGTATTGGACGAGGCAACAAGCTCTTTAGATTTAGAAACAGAAGCGGAAATAGTAAGTGAAATAAATAAATTTAAAGGAAAAAAAACAATGCTTATTGTTTCTCATAGTTTAAGCACAGTATCAATGTGTGATCAATTATTTAAACTTGATAAAGGTAAAATTGTTAAACAAAATAATAAATAAATTACATTTTATTAGAAAACTCCCAAGAAAAATGGCAGAGATCATTCTTTCTGCAATAATTATTTTTGATGAGTTATTTTGGAGATTTAGGATTTTTGCGTTTACACTAATTTTTGGAAAAAAAAATAGAATAGGCAAAGCATTGATCGATCTTAAAAAAACAGGTTTTGCAATAATTCCACAATATTATCCAGATAGCGAAATTATAAAAATTAAAGAGGAGTGTATTAAACAGTTAGATCAGTTACCAGTAGATACGATAGGTTCTACTGACGATATTTCTAATTTGAAACTTGAAAATAACTTGAGAGTTGAAAAACTTAAAAGTTCAATAAGAATTAAAGGTCTTCAGGAGATTAATTTGTTTTTTAAGAAAATTGGTAGAGATTTTAAATCTAATGTAATAACTTTGATTTACCATTTATCTTTTAGCAAACCGTTTTTGGTTTATAGTCTTACACACGATGGATCGTTAAAACATCCTTTGTTTTCAAAGCCTAATGATAAAGAAATGATTGCAGGAAGACCTCATGTTGATATTTCTGTGCACCAACTTAGAGGCGGTATAATGTTGGATGATATTAAAAAAGAAAATGGCCCGACAGTCTTCTATAAAAGTTCGATGAGTTTAAATGAAATTAAACAGAATCATTTAAATCTACTTCTTGAAAGGTTTGATTTTAAAACTAATCCAGGCGGCTCTACCATGATAAATAATGAAAAATTAAAATCTCTTGAAGAAAAAACTGATAAAATTTCAGTAACTGGCAATAAGGGAGATTTGTTTTTATTAGATTTAAAAACGGTTCATGCTGCTTCTCTTCTTGAAAAAGGACAAAGACACATCCTTTGGTTTTATTTTTGATATTAATTTGGTTTTATTGACAATACAGGTAAATAACTATAAAAATTAGGAGTTTTTAATCTTATGTCTGCAACAGATAAAATAAAAGTGCTTTTATACGCTGGGTTTAAAGATAATACAGTTTTCTACTCAGCTGTATCTCCACCGCTAGGTTTATATCGTTTAAAAAATTACTTAGAGCGAAGAGGAATGTACTGCGATGTACATGATTTAAGTCTTAAAGAAAATGATTTTGAAGATACTTTAGAAAAAGTATCTAGAGGTTATTACGATGTAATAGGGGCAAGTGTAGATTCCGAAAAAATGGGAAGATATTTTACTATGTTGAAAGGAATAAGAGGAAGAGTAGAAAAGTCCGGAAAGAAATCAATGATAGTTTGTGGTGGGCAAGGTGGTGCGCACGCATACAAAGATTTTATACAAAAAGGAAAAGTTGACGGAGTATTATTGGGCTTTGCGGAAAAAAGTTTTTATGAACTCTGCTTAGAGTTTTCTAAAAATAGAGATGAACATATAAGTGTTTATGGCAAAGATGTGTCAGGTTTAGCTTACCCAAAAGACAAAACATGCATAGATGTTATTAAACATCCTAGCAAACCATTAACTGACGAAGAGTTTGTGCAATTAAATTATCACGAAATTAAAGATTTAGATGTACCTTGGCATGATTACTGGTACCACACAGAGCAGGAAGGTGCCGCTTCATTAAATTTAGCAGGTAACTCAAAAGATAAAAATACAAAAGCAAATGGAAAAATGGTAGTTCAGGCCGACCCACATTGTGATATGCCATTAAATAAAAATACACAAAAATTCTATGTAGAAACAATAAGATTATATACTTCAAGCCATTGTCCCTGGAAGTGTGGTTTTTGCTCTTCTCATTCTTTCTTAAGAATGTCTAATGCTACTAAGGAACAGGAAAATAAAATTCCAAAAGATCCGAAATCAGGTACTGAACTTTCAATGAATTCTTTAGCAACCTGCGGACCTCAACCTCATCCAGTTTATAGAATTACTCCAGAACAAATTTACGATATTATAGAAAGACATTGTGTAAAATATAATCCAAAAGTTTTCCTATTTAATGATGATGCTTTTTGGGATGGATCGAAGCCAGGTTTTGATCATATAATGAAACTTTGCGATCTTATAATAGATGCAAAAGATAAAGGAAAAATTGACAAAGATATTATTTTTAATTGCCAAGCAAAAGTTGGAGATTTTATTATAAAAAAACCTGACAGACAGTTACATGATGAATTAATTATTAAACTTAAAAAAGCAGGCTTTTATCATTTTGGAACGGGAGTTGAGACTTTTGCAGAAAGATTACTAAGGGTTCCATCAATAAACAAAAAAGGAAATGTATCTGAAAAAGATCAACATATGGTTATTCAAGGTCTACTTAAGCACGGTTTTAGTCCTTCAGTAAACATAATTTTATTTATTCCTGAGCAAACTTTAGATGAGTTGTTTTATGTCATGAAAACAGCAACGGAATATATGTTGCAAGGAACACAAATAGCAATGACCCCGCTTTTAAGACCCCAAAAGGGTTCTGGGATAAATGAGTTAATTGAAAAAGGATTAACACCCATTAAAGCAAAATATTCTGAATGGATTGATCCTGAAACAAAAGAAGTTTTTAAGTATCCTATCTATTGTATACCGTTAGAAAAAAAATTAGCTGATTTTATTGAACAATTTCAAATCGAAGAATATGAAGATATGATAAGACTATCACATGATGAACAAGAAAATATTGTAAAGAAATCAGGATGGGATTCAAAAGTAGTTCCTAGGCCGGTTACAGCGCTTTCAGTTTTTATTACATTATCAAAATTTTTAAAAGAAAAAGAATGGGTTGAGTATTTTGAAAACGCTGCATATACAATTTTAGCTAGAAATGGTTATGCTGGAGCAAAAAGTCAACTTATAGCTAAAGAAAATTTAGTACTTTAATTTTAATTAATTTTTCCAAATTTGAAATTAATATATCAATGCAAAAAACATTGTAGGAATTGTATATGATTAGGTTAGCTGATTACGTTATTCAATTTTTGAAAGAAAAGAAAATTAATACAGTGTTTACTGTAAGTGGAGGGGGTTCAATCTTTTTATGTGATGCTCTATATAAGGCTAAAAAATTAAAATATGTTGCTTGTCATCACGAACAAGCAGTAGCATATGCAACGGAAGGTTATGCAAGAGCAAAAAATAAACCCGGGGCAGCAATAGTTACCACTGGTCCTGGAGGAACAAATACAGCTTCAGGAGTAGCTTGTTGTTGGATAGATTCAGTTCCAGCAATATTTATTTCAGGCCAAGTATTTTTAAATCAAACTATAGGAAATTCTGGAATTAGACAAATTGGAGTTCAAGAATTTGATATTGTTAGTATGATTAAATCCAGCACAAAGTATGCAGTAATTATAAAAAAACCAGAAGAAATTAAATTTCATTTGGAGAAAGCTTATTTTTTAAGTCAGTCAGGAAGACCAGGGCCAGTCTGGATTGACATACCAGCAAACATACAAAATGCTTTTATAAACAAAGAAAAACTTAAAGGTTTTAAAATAAATAATTCCAAAAAAACAAATAAAATTTTGGATAAAAAAATAAAAGCAGTAGCAAAAGCCTTATCAATTTATAACAGACCTTTAATTCATCTAGGTAGAGGAGTTAAATTATCAAATTCTGAAAAAATATTTACTAAATTCATAAAAAAATTTCATATACCATTTGCATTAACGTGGAATGCAGATGACTTTTTAGAATCAAACCATTCTTTATGCATTGGTAGACCAGGAGCATTTGGAGGCAGGGGGTCAAATTTTATTGTACAAAATTGTAATTTATATCTTTCAATAGGAACAAGGCTCCCATTTATGGTGACCGGCTATGATTCTAAAGATTTTGCAAGAGAAGCAAAAATAAAAATAATGGTTGATATAGATAAAAAAGAGTTAAATAAAAAAGACTTAGAAATAGATTTAAAAATTAATTGTGACGCACGTTATTTTTTGGAGAAGCTGTATAAATATACGAAAAAATTTAAAAAAAATTACCAGTGGATTGATTATTGTCAAAACCTTAAAGCGAAATATCCAGCAGTTATAAATTCAATGAAAAACCAAAATAAATATGTGAATTCCTACTATTTTGTTGACAAATTATCTGAAGTTTTAAATACAAAAGACATTATAGTTACTGATATGGGTTTTTCATTTACGAGCACTCATCAGGCTTTTAAAGTTAAAAAAGGGCAAACTTTTCATACTAATTCAGGTCATGCTCCTATGGGGTGGGGATTACCAGCTGCGGTTGGAGCTTTCTTTGCTAAAAATAATAAAAAAAAAAATAGAGTGATATGTTTAACTGGAGACGGAGGTTTTCAACTAAACATACAAGAGTTGGCGACTGTTATGCACCACAATATACCAATGAAAATTTTTATTTTTAATAATGGAGGTTATTTAACAATAAAACAAACTCAACAATTAGGGTTTAACGGAAGGATTATGGGAGCTGATAAAAAAAGTGGATTATCTTTTCCAAATTATCAGAAGTTAGCACAAACCTATAAAATGAAATATTTCAAAGCAATATCTAATAAAGATTTAACAAAAACTATAAGAATGGCAGTAAATTCAAAAGGGGCTTCAATTTGCGAGCTAATAATGGATCCTGATGAAGAACAAATACCAAAGGCTATCAATAAGAGGACTCCAGAAGGAAAATCTGTACCAACAAAATTTGAAGATATGTACCCTTTTTTGCCCAGTGAAGAAATAGAGAGTAATACGCTTTAATTAGATAAAATGAGAAGATTTAATTTACTAGGGGAATATCCGCAACCAAAAAACCCCAGGTATGTAAGCGAAAATCTAAGAAAAATTAAACACAGAATTGTTGCATCATATCGAGATAAAGAATTTTACGATGGTGATCGAAATTTTGGTTATGGCGGGTTTAAATACGATGGCAGATGGAAGAAAGTCGCAGTTAAAATTTGTGAAGAATATAAATTAAATAACAATTCTTCTTTTTTACAATTGGGATGTGAGAAGGGGTTTTTGTTACATGATATTAAGAATTTGTACCCAAAACTGGATATACATGGTTTAGAGACATCCGAGTATGCCATGAATCATTCGATGGAAAATGTCAAACAATACGTAGAGAAGTGTGATAATTATTTTAATTTAAAATTTGAAGATAATCGTTTTGACTTTGTTCTTGCATTAGGAGTTGTTTATACTCACAACTTAACAAATGCGATTAGGTGCTTAAAAGAAATACAAAGAATTTCTAAAGGTAATAGCTTTATAACTCTTGCTTCTTACAAGACAAAGGAAGATTATTGGATGTTTAAACAATGGACAGTTCTAGGAACGACCATATTACGCGAAGATGAGTGGATCGAAGTCTTAAATCATACAAATTATACTGGTGATTACTATTTTACTAATGCGGAAACGCTTAGTTTAAAAAAAAAATAAAACTGTCAATTTAAAAACTAAATATAAAAAATTAATTTATGGATCTTAGAACGATCTTTGATCAGATTGATATTGAACAAGGTGATAAAATTTTAGTCAACTCAAGTATTGTGAAGCTTATGATTGAATTAAAAAAGAATAGCAAAAAATTTGATGCTAATTTAGTTATAGATTCGCTAATAAACAAAATTGGACCAAGTGGTACATTAATGTTTCCCACTTTTAATTGGGATTATTGCAAAGGTGAAGATTTTGACTATTACAAAACACAGTCAAGAACAGGTTCGTTAAGTAATTTTGCGCTTAAAAGAAAGGATTTTCAAAGATCTAAAAATCCCATTTATTCTTTTGCTGTAACTGGAAAAGATCAAGATTATGTATGTAATCTAAATCATAATAGTTGTTTTAGTTTAGATTCGCCATTTGGATATTTGATCAAGAATCACGGAAAAAATCTTTTTATCGGCATAGATTATACTGAAGGTTTTACTTTTGATCATGTGGCCGAAGAGACTGTTGGCGTGAATTATAGATATTTTAAAAATTTTTCTGGATTTTATACTGATAGGTTTAAAAAAAAGAAAAATGTAAATTATAAGATGTACGTTAGAGATTTAAGTTTAAATGTTGTTACTGGAATAAACGAAAAATTTGAAGAAATTTTAAGCAAAAATAAAGCATATAAAAAAAAAAATATAAATGGAATAAGCTTTACTTTAATTGACATTAACAAAGCCTATGAAGCCATGGTAAACGATTTAAAATTAAAAGGTGGCTTAATTTACCCAAAAAAAGTTTAAATTTTAAATGACAAAATTATTTGATAATCTTGAAAAATTCAAAGATAGAACTGCATTAATTGATAGCGACGACATAGAATATTCCTACAAAGATATTTTAGAAGAATCAGATAATATAGGTTCACAAATTGAAAAAAAATCACTGGTATTGATAATTGCAAGCAATAGCGTTGACTCTATAATGGGCTACATATCTTTCATTAGATCAAATACTCCATCCATTTTGCTAGATGATAGTTTTAAAGTTGGATATGCAAAAGAAGTTATTAAAAAATATAAACCAAACTATATATTTAGTCCTAAAAAATATTTTGAAGAATTTAATAAGTTTCATAATCTTTGCTCTCTAAAAAATTATAGTTTGATTAAAACAAATTTTAAGAGGTTTGATAAAATTAATACTGAAAACTTATTATTATTATCAACATCAGGCACTACGCAAAGTCCAAAATTTGTGAGGTTATCTAATTTAAATTTACAAAGTAATACAAAAAGCATTATTAATTACTTAAAGATAAAATCTCACCACACGACAATTACGACAATGCCCATGGGCTACTCTTATGGTTTATCTATCCTAAATACACATCTAGCTTCAGGTTCAAAGATAGTGGTTAATAATGCTACAATTTTTGAAAAAAAATTCTGGGACAAAGTTTACAAATATAAAATTTCATCAATGGGTGGTGTTCCGCAGTTTTATGAACAATTAAAAAGGCTAAATTTTGAAAAAATGAATTTAACAAATTTAATTTATTTGACACAAGCAGGAGGAAAATTAGAAGATGGTTTGTTAAAATATTTTGGCTCTGCTTGTAAAAAAAAAAGGATAGAATTTTTTGTAATGTACGGCCAGACAGAAGCAAGCCCCAGAATGTCATATCTTAAATGGGACAAATTTTTTTCAAAATATGGCAGTATTGGCAAAGCTTTAAAAGGATCAAAGTTTAAAATATTAGATAAAAAGAAAAAATATATTAATGAATCAAAAAAAATCGGAGAATTAATTTATTTTGGGAAAAATGTTTCTTTAGGTTATGCTAAAGTTTTAAAAGACTTAAGAAATGGAGACATAAATAAAGGCAAACTGTTCACAGGAGATTTAGCATACAAGGATGATGAAAATTATTTTTATATTACCGGTAGAAAAAATAGGATCTCAAAGGTTTTTGGATTAAGAATTAATTTAGATGATGTTGAAAAGCATTTAAAAAAAAACCATTACAAAATAAAATGTATCCCAGATAATAAATATTTAAAAATTTTAACAACTAAAAATTATAGCCAGATAAATATTAAAAAAATTATAAATGATTATTATGGAATAAATAAAAATTTTATTCTTATCTCTAAAGTCAAACAATTTGCAAAACTGAATTCCTTTAAAGAAGTTGCAAAATTTAATTAATAAATGAATATTAAAGATTACAAGAAACTTGATCCTTTTTCCCTAGATGGAAACAAAAAAGAAAAATTATTTGCAAATTTAATTAATTCACTTACTTTACATCATTACAAAAATTCACAATCATATAAAAAGATTTTAGATTTTTTTAAATATAAATTTAAAAAAAATAGGTTAGATGATATTCCTTTTTTACCAGCAAAATTATTTAAAGAATTTGAATTGAGAAGCGTCCCTGAAAAAAAATTATTTAAAACACTAATGTCTTCGGGAACAACAGGAGGCACACCATCTAAAATTTATTTAGATAAAGAAAATGCACATAGTCAAGTCGAGACTCTAAGAAAAATTATTTCTACGATATTGGGAAATACAAGAATTCCAATGCTTATTATTGATCAAAATCCTAAAATCAGTAACAGATTTGTTTTCAATGCAAAATCTGCAGCTATACTCGGTTTTTCAATATTTGGAAAAAATCACACATATCTCTTAAATGAAAAAGGTAAAATCAATTATATTTTGTTGAACGATTTTTTAAAAAAATACGGAAAGCAAAAATTTTTTATATTTGGATTTACAAGTATGGTTTTTGAAAATTTAATAAAAAAATTGTCGATTAAACTTTTAAAATTTAATTTTTCAAATGGAGTTTTATTACACGGAGGTGGGTGGAAAAAAATGGAAAAATTAAAAATTAATAATAAACTTTTTAAAGAAAAATTGTTACAAAAAATTAAACTTAAAAATGTTCATAATTATTATGGTTTAGTCGAACAAACTGGATCAATATTTATCGAATGTAAAAAATGTGGTAGTTTTGTTACTTCAGTTTTTTCAGACATCTTAATAAGGGACAAACACTTTAATGTTGTTAAAAATGGAAAAAAGGGATTTATACAATTATTTTCATTACTACCCACTAGTTATCCTGGCCACAGTATTTTAACCGAGGATATTGGAGAAATAATTGAAAACGGCAAAAATAAATGTCGTTTAAAAGGAAAACACTTTTTGGTTCATGGCAGAGTAGAACATTCTGAGATTAGAGGATGCAGTGATACGTAATGAATAAATCAAACAATTTACAATATTTGGTTGGTAATGGAAAAATTAGTAAAAAATCGACATTACCTTATAACGATAATATATGTGATTTTTTAGGAGATTTATCAAATGAACTAAATTTAAATAAAGCTTCAAATAAATATCCCGATATAAAAACTTTGGCCTTTTGGTGCAGAAAAAGAAATATTTTTAATTTGAAAAATAATTTTCTATCAAACCACACAAGAGTAGGTTTGGGATTAATATTTCATATTACACCATCTAATATACCAACAAATTTTGCTTATTCATTAATTTTTGGTTTAATTACAGGCAATTCTAATATTGTAAAAGTACCTTCCCAAAATTTCGAACAGGTTGAGATAATTTGTAAATCAATTAATAAAATTTTGAAAAACAAGCATAAATCTATTCGGGATATGATTTCAGTAGTTCGTTATACAAATAATGATAGTTACACAAAAAAAATATCAGCAATATGCAATGCTAGACTTATTTGGGGAGGAGATAATTCAATAAGCAATATAAGAAAGTTTACATTGAATCAAAGAGCAATAGATATAGCGTTTGCTGATCGATATTCTTTTTGTGTTATAGATACTAGAGAAATATTAAAACTTAGTAATCAAGATATAAAAAGGTTAGTTGAGAAATTTTATAATGATACTTATCTTGTAGATCAAAATGCATGTTCATCACCTCATCTAGTACTTTGGTTAGGCAACAATTTAAAAGAAGCTAGAACTAAGTTTTGGAAAAATTTAAATGTATACGTTAATAAAAAGTATAGTCTAACAGAAACAGCTTCTATGGATAAATATACTCAACTTTGTCAAAATATTTTAAGTTTAAAGAATTTTAAAAAATACGAACGATACGATAATTTTATATATACTATTTTTTTAAAAAATTTAGACAAAAACATTCATAACCTAAGAGGAAAATGGGGACTTTTTTATGAATATAATATTAACGATTTGAATAAGATTAAAGATTTTATTAATAATAAATATCAAACACTTACTTATTTTGGTTTAAATAAAGATATTTTGAAAAATTTTGTTTTAAAAAATCAACTTGATGGTATTGATAGGATTGTTCCTATTGGCCAGGCATTAGATATTAGTTTTTTTTGGGATGGATACGATTTAAATAAAATTTTATCTAGAGTGGTAGACATAAGATGAAAAATTTAAGTCTTGATAAAAAAGGAATTTATGAATATCAACAAAATAGAGAACCTTATTTGTTAATTGATTTTGCTACAGAGATTATTCCTGGCAAAAGTGCAAAAGGATATAAGGATTTAAGTAAAGACGAATGGTTTTTTAAAGTTCATTGGCCCAATGATCCCAATATGCCTGGAATGTTGCAAATTGAAGCTCTTGTTCAAATGTGTGCTTTATCCATTTTAAGTCTGCCAGGAAATAAAGGAAAAGTAGTTTATTTAACTTCAGCGAATAACATGAAATTTATAAAAAAAATTCTACCTAACACCAGATTGTACATTGAAACTAAGATAAAAAGTTTTAAACGAGGGTTAGCAATTTGTGAGGGAATAGGATTAGTTGAAAAAAAGGCTGTTTGTAAAGCTGAATTTAACTTGATATTGCCAGAAGAAATCAAAAAGTATAATTTAAACAATCAATAAACTATTTTTAGAGAATGATATGCCTATAGCTTCTTCATTATTAAACAAACCAAGATTGGTCGAAAAGTTGAGAAAATTTTACGATTATGTGCAAAAAAACGATGGCAAAGTTGGAACAAAAACAAGAGGAATTGATTTAAATTTTAATAATGCCTGTAACCTAAGATGTAAATATTGTTTTACTAATTCACCAAAAGGAGATCATGTTAAGGAATATTTAGATTTAGGTGCGATCAGAAAACTTGCTGATGAAGCTGATGAGCTTGGTTATTTTGAATTTGATTTACAAGGAGGGGAGTTACTTTTACAGCCCGACAAATTATTTGAAGTTTTAGAAGCGATTAAACCTGAAAGGTTTTACCTATACCTTACAACCAACGGATATCATTTAGATGAAAAAATGGCAAAAAAATTAGCTAAATATAAAGTAAGCAGAGTTTCCGTAAGCATAGATAGTATGGATGAAAAGATTCACGACGAAATAAGAGGCAGGAAAGAATCTTGGAGAAGAGCGATAGAAGGCTTAAAACATGTTAAAGCAGCTGGCATGGATCCATATTTAAATATTACTGTTGGTCACTATAATGCGAACACAGAGCATTTTAAACAACTGTTAGATTATTCAAAGGATAATAATTATAAGACACTTTTAAATGTAGCAGTTCCGTCTGGAATGTGGCAAAAAATGACAGATATAATTTGTGATGAAAAAGATCGAGAATATTTAAGAAAAATAAGAAAAGAATATAAAAATTTAGTAAGAAATATATGGAATCCTTTTGATAGAAATCATGAGAAAATTTTAGGCTGTACAACTGTGAATAGGTTATACATAACTCCGATCGGAGATGTTTTGGTTTGCCCTTATGTTCATATTAAAATAGGAAATATTTTTGAGAGTTCTTTAAAAGAGATTGTGGATTATGGTTTTAGTATAAAATATTTTAGAAATCACAGTGATTTGTGTTTGGCAGGCGAAGATAAAGAGTTTATCAAAAACTTTATGACAAAAAGCGGCCAAACTATATTTAAACCAGCATTGGCCAAAGAAATTTTTTCTAAAGACGATTTTGTTAAGTAATGTTACTTAAAAGCAAAACTGCAGTTGTTACTGGGTGTAACAGAGGTATAGGCAAAAGAATTCTAAAAACTTTTTCTGAAAATGGAGCTACAGTTTTTGCATGTGCAAGAAAAATTGATGACGAGTTCAGATCATTTAACAATGAGTTAGTGAAAAAATTTAATAACGAGATTATTCCTATTCAATTTGATTTGAACGATGAAAACACCATAAAAGAAGCAGCTACTAATATAATTAAATCTAACAAACCAATAGATATATTAGTAAATAATGCGGCTACCATAAATACTTCTATATTTCAAATGACGTCCATAAAAAAATTGAAGGAAATATTTGAAGTTAATTTTTTTTCTCAAACAATTTTTACTCAGTATATTTTGAAATCTATGATAAAAAATAAAAAAGGTAGCATTGTTTATATTTCCTCTAGTTCCGCCTTGGACGGTAACGCGGGAAGAAGTGCATATTCATCAACTAAAGCTGCAGTAATCAGCCAAGCCAAGGTTTTATCACGTGAACTTGGAACTCATAATATAAGAGTAAATTCAGTAGCACCAGGATTAACCGATACAGATATGATGAAAGACAATCATCAAAAAGAAATAATAAATGATGTGGTATCTAGAACTTCTCTAGGTAGAATTGGAAAACCAGAAGAAATTGCAAATGTTGTTCTTTTACTATCATCAGATCTTACAAGTTATATTACTGGTCAAACCATAAGAGTGGATGGAGGAATGTGATGGACAGCAACGAAGTAGAAAAAATAAAAGATTTTGCATTTGCTGTTAGAAAAAATATACTCGAAATGGCATTATCAGCAGGAGCCAGCAGCTCTCATTTTGGCGGAGCCCTTTCTATAACAGAAATTGTTTCAACTTTGTTTGCTTATAAAATGAAAATTGATAAAAAAAATCCTAATTGGGAAGATAGAGATAGATTTATATTAAGCAAAGGACATGCATGTTTAGCATATTATTCGGCTCTATGTGAAATTGGTTATATTTCAAAGAAAGAATTACAAACCTTCGAAAAAAACGATACCAATCTTTTAGGCCACCCAGTTATAAACAGAAAATTAGGTATTGATTTCTCAAATGGGTCGCTAGGAATGGGACTTTCTCTCGGCATAGGTGTTGCTATTTCAGCAAAAAAAAGGAATAAAAATTTTAGTGTTTATGTAATTGTTGGAGATGGAGAATGTAACGAAGGTTCAATTTGGGAAGCTGCAATGGCAGCGCCCAATTTTCAGCTTAAAAATCTTTGCGTCATAATTGATAAAAATAATTTTCAACAAACTGGTTCAAATCAAGAAATTATGAATGTAGAAAATTTAAAAGATAAATGGACAAGCTTTGGCTGGAACACAGTTGAAGTTGATGGTCATAATGTTCAAGAACTATATAACTGTTTTAAAGATGATGAAAAAATTAATAAGCCTAAAGCAATTATTGCAAATACAATTAAAGGAAAAGGGTTTTCTTTTTCCGAAAATAATAATGACTGGCATCACTCGGTTTTAACTAAATCCTTTTATGAAAAAGCAATCAAGGAATTAAGTAAAAAATAGATTTTATGAATATAAATGATAGAAATATTAAAGTTTGGTCTACTATAGGTGCTAGAGCCACATTTGGCGTCGCTGCTTTAGAGCTGGCAAAAGATATTGATAATTTAATGGTATTGACCTGCGATGTTTCAACTTCCGCGGGCCTAGATAGATTTAGAAAAACTTACCCAAATAAATATCTTGATGTGGGTATTGCAGAACAAAATATGATTGGTATTGCCGCAGGACTAGCTAGTGAGAATTTTAATGTTATCACAACAACATTTGCTCCATTTCAAACAATGAGGTGTTGTGAACAAATTAAGGTAAATCTTGGATATATGAAACAAAGAATTTGTATGGTTGGAATAGCAAGCGGTTTAGCACTTGGCACTCTGGGGTATACACATTGTTGTATAGAAGATGTTGGAATTTTAAGATCAATACCAGGAATAACAATTATTTCACCCGCAGATTCATTAGAGTCTGTTAAAGCTTTAGAGGCGGCGGTAAAATCAGAAAATCCATCTTATATAAGATTAACCGGTTCATCAAACAATCCTATAGTTTATAATAAAGATTACAAATTTGAGATTGGCAAATCTATAACTTTAAAAGAAGGAAAAGATATTACAATCTTTTGTACTGGCGCGATGGTTTATCAATGTTTAGAAGCATCAAAAATTTTGGAATCGAAAAAAATATCTAGCAAGGTTGTTAATATGCATACAATAAAACCTATAGATAAAGCTGCAGTCAGTGAAGCTTGCAAGTCAAAATTAATAGTATCTGTCGAAGAACATAATATAATTGGTGGACTTGGAAGTGCTATAGCAGAATGTAAGGCAAGTTTAAAAGAATCCCCTAGACAATTATTTTTAGGAATTAAAGATACTTATAGTAAGGGAGGCAATTATAAATTTTTGCAAGAAAAGCATAGACTGATACCCGAAAAAATAGTAGAAGATATCCTTTTTAATTTAAGCAGTTAGTCATGAGCAATAAAGAAAAATATAAAGAAACTTTTATAAAATCACTTGCAATTGATAATAAAAAATTTAACGAAAATTTAAAGTATAATGAAATTCAAGAGTGGGATTCTATTGGACACATGACTTTAATTTCAGGCTTGGAAGAAAGCTTTGCAATTACGATGGAAACCGATGATATAATTGATCTCAGTTCCTACAAAAAAGGAATAGAAATATTAAAAAAATATAAGATCAATTTTTAAATCATTAAATGATCTATTAATTATTTTAAAAAAATGAAAACAAATTGGAATAATAAAACAATTATAGAGGAAATAAAAAAAAATGGTTATTATATTTTTCCAAACTATTTTAGCACGAAAGATTTGAAAAAAATTAAGAGTTCTCTTTTAAGAATATTACACTATATTAAACCAGATAGTGAACAAGATTTACAAAAAAAATATTATCAAATAAAAAAATTTAACCCAAAATTAAAAGGTCATTTTTATGATATGGCTCCTCACGATATTAATTTACTTCAATTTTTACATAAGCCTGAAATGATAAATTTAGTAAAAAATTTTTTTGATACAGATGTAGTCTTTTCTGGAAGACCAGCTATTCATGTGCATGATGATGAAAATGACAAACTGTTAGATCCTCATCAAGAAACAGCTCAATTTGCCAGAGATACAATTTTATTTTGGTCACCATTATACGACTCAAATAAAGAACAAGGAGGTATGGCAATATATAAAGATTCACATAAACATGGCTATTTTAAACATAAACTTGAGCATCCTCGTTTAGGAAATAAGAGTTGGACACAAAACTATACTCATGTTGATCCTTCAATAGCAGATAAATTTGAAAGAATTGAGCTTCAGGTTAAAGCGGGTTCAGCAGTTTTTATGCATTCAGCAGTAATTCATAGCGGGTATCCGACAACGAAAAAGGATTTTGTTAGATTTATTATAACAGAACGTTTTAATCCTCTAAAAAAAATTCCGTATTTGCAAGATGAAAATGCTCCCAAGAAGATTCCTTATACAGGGGTGGATTATAACAAAATTTTAGATTAAATAAATTTACAACAATGAAAGATTTAAATAATAAAAGTATACTTATTACTGGAGGCACAGGCTCTTTTGGACAAAAATTTGTAGAACATATTTTTACAAATTTTAAACCTAAAAGATTAATAATTTACAGCAGAGATGAACAAAAACAATTTTACTTACAGCAAAAATGGAAAAGTGCAAAAACAAAACACCTAAGATATTTTATAGGTGATGTTAGAGATTTTGATAGATTATCTAGCGCAATGAACGAAGTTGATGTTGTAATTCATGCGGCAGCACTTAAGCATGTAGAAATTGGTGAATACAATCCATTTGAGGTTGTCAAAACAAATATTTTAGGTGCTCAAAACATTATTGAAGCTTGTATGAAAAATAGTGTAAAAAAAGTTATTGCCCTAAGTACAGATAAAGCTTCTTCACCTATTAATTTATATGGAGCGACCAAACTTACATCAGATAAATTATTTGTGGCGGCGAATCATTACAAAGGAAATAGAAATATTAAATTTTCTGTAGTTAGGTACGGAAATGTTATGGGCAGCAGAGGATCTGTCGTTCCATTTTTTTTAAATCAAAAAAACAAAAGTTTTCTACCAATAACGGACAAAAGAATGACAAGGTTTAGCATCACACTAGATCAAGGAGTAGCTTTTGTAATTTTTTGTTTAAAAGAAATGTGGGGAGGAGAAATATTTGTTCCCAAAATTCCTTCCTATCGAATTATGGATTTAGCAAAAGCCATATCGCCAAGTGCTAAATTTAAATTTGTGGGCATTAGACCAGGAGAAAAAATACATGAAGAAATGATCTCTACCAATGAGTCCCTTAATACGGTTGAATTTAAAAATTATTTTGCAATTATTCCCAAGTCAGATTTTATTAACTGGGATAAAAAAAAATATTTAAAAAGTCATAAAGCTGGTAAAATTTCGAAGAATAGCTTTTCATACAATAGTCAAACAAATTTAAAATTTTTATCAATACCCGAAATCAAAAAGTTAATTAAAAACCTCAATTAAAAACCAATTACATAGTGCTAAATTACGGCAAACAATTTATTGACTCTAAAGATATTAGAGCTGTAGTTAAAATTTTAAAAAGAAATCTTTTAACTCAAGGACCAGAAATTGAAAAATTTCAAAACACTCTAAAATCTTTTTTCAAATCTAAATTTTGTAAAGCAGTGTCAAATGGAACGGCCGCATTACATCTGGCTGGTCTTGCTCTCAGATGGAAAAAAGATGATGTAGTTTTGACAATTCCAACAACTTTTATAGCAACTGCAAACTGTATTTTGTATAATAAAGCTACCCCAAAATTTGTAGATATAGATAAATCTAGTTATACAATTGATGTAAACAAACTTGAGAGCAAGATAAAATATATAAATAACAAATCAAGAAAAGTTGTAGCAGTAATCGCAACCGATTATGCAGGGAATCCATGTGACTGGGAAGCTCTTAAATTTATTTCTAAAAAATATAATGTAAAATTAATTAATGATAATTGTCATGCTATGGGAGCAAAGTTAAACAATGATCATGGGTATGCAGTAAAATATGCTGATATTGTTACCCAAAGTTACCATCCAGTTAAACACATAACGACGGGAGAGGGTGGTGCAATTTTAACAAACAATAAAATAATTGATGAAAAAGTTACAATACTTAGATCACATGGCATAGTTAGAGATCCAAAAAAGATGAATATTAAGCAAGGTCCATGGTATTACGAAATGCATGATCTGGGTTTTAATTATAGAATTACAGATTTTCAGTGCGCATTAGGATTAAGTCAGC
>Ga0310344_10001066_pt1 | contig 21217 bp, 21 predicted proteins | sample HC15DNA20200_MG_FD_203801 | JGI IMG/M metagenome (GOLD analysis project Ga0310344, IMG submission 203801) | Marine microbial communities from station ALOHA, North Pacific Subtropical Gyre - HC15-DNA-20-200_MG | ecosystem: Environmental > Aquatic > Marine > Oceanic | place: Pacific Ocean: North... | reverse complement strand
TAGCTCCGGCTCTCATCGCTAGGTAGCTGGCAGCTCGGACATTGTCGAGTGTTACTAGCTCCCCAGTTTCTAGTATGACTTTGAGGTGTGCCTGCCCGCATAATTCCTTCACGCGAGCGATTTCTTCAGCAACGTAGTCGTGCTCACCACTCAGCAAGCGTCCGCGCGATATTACCATGTCGACTTCGTCAGTGCCATCCTGCACTGCTTGATTGACCTCTGCCAACTTGGTCTCTAGAGTCGCCATCCCGCTGGGGAATGCCGTTGCTACCGCTGCTACCTTGACACTGCTACCGCGCAATGCTTCTTTCGCGACTTTTATCATTGGAGCATAAACGCAAACCGCGGCTACGTGTGGAATACCAGGGAACTTTTCGTGCAGATGAGTAGCCTTGTAACAGAGCTGACGAACCTTACTCGGGGAGTCTCGTCCCTCAAGTGTGGTCAGGTCAATCATGCTTAAGGTGAGAGTAAGTGCATGCAATTTGGATTTTTGTTTAATGCTGCGCGCCTTTAGTCGCTTCACTCGCTCTTGTACGCCAATTTGGTCAACTGTGTGCATGGGTCTGAGATTGTTCATACTGACTAAACCGGACTCCGATAAGGACTAACAATACGCCAATCCTGTATGGGGAAATAGACGGCCCAGACCTTTCCTACAATCTGCTCAATAGTTACTGGGCCTATGTGAGTAGCCCGGGAATCTTTCGAGAAGTTACGGTTGTCACCTAACACTAGGAATTGTCCAGTTGACAGTTGCCAACGTTGTGTTTCTGTTGGGTGCATGGGCTCATGTAGGTAGGGCTCAACCATTTTATCTCCATTTACATAAAGATCCCCAGCCTTAATTTCAACGGTGTCTCCGGGAACGGCGACGATTCGTTTAATCAAATCTGTTTGTCCCGAACGCCCAATTAGGTTTTCCCACCAATTTGACGGAGGTGTTGCTGTTGGGAAGAACACTACCACATCGCCGCGCACAGGTGTATTAAAGCGGTAGCTCATCCGATTGACGATAATGTATTGTCCGTTCTGAAAGCTGTCTTTCATGCTTTCGCCTTCGATGCGGAATCGTGCGGAGATTGTGTTCACGATGACGAAAATAGCCGCGGCTAGCAGCACGGTCTCAATTAGCTCGCGTATTACCCTCATGATAAGTGGGCGTTGACGTGGGTGCCCTTGCGATTGTGATTGTGTCATAGGGAGTACGTAATCTGCCTAAATTATATCTGACTTTAGAATTGACTTACCCATCGCAATAAAGAGTGCTAATCGGATCGCTCTCGGAACGCCAGACGTAAGGGCGTGCCGGAAAATTCAAAGCGGGCGCGAATACGGTTTTCGAGAAAACGCGTGTAGCTGAAGTGCAACAGTGTACGGTCGTTAATGTGCAGTAAGATCACCGGTGGTGCGGTGGCAACCTGTGTGGCATAGAAGATGCGCAATCGTTTGCCGCCGCGCGATGGTGGTGCATGCTCCCCGAGCGCAGATCTGATAACTTTGTTTAGTTCTGCAGTTGGTGCGCGCTTGTTCCTATCTTCATGTACATTCAACGCTAGGGGGATAATCTTGTTTACGCGCTGGCCCGTCAAAGCGGAAATGAATAGTACGGGTACATAGTCGAGAAATTGGAGTGTATCCCGTACCATCGCTCTGTAACTGTCTATGGTATAGGTGTCTTTGGGAACGGCGTCCCACTTGTTTACCACGACTATTACGCTGCGTGCTTTGTCAAGAATTATGCCGGCGATATGTGCATCCTGGGCTGTGAATGGTTCAGTTGCGTCTACCAATAGTAATACAACCTCCGCTCGATCAATTGCCTTGAGAGCTCGCAACACACTGTATTTCTCCACTCCTGGCACAATTTTCCCCTTGCGGCGGATGCCAGCTGTATCTATAAGAGTTATATCGCTGCCGTGGTATGTTAGTGGTGTGTCAATTGCATCCCGTGTTGTACCTGCCACGGGGGACACAATCACGCGCTCATGTGAAAGCAGTCTGTTGAGTAAACTGCTCTTTCCTACGTTTGGCCGTCCGACAATTGCTATAGAGATCGAATCGTTGTCTTGTTGTGTAGCAGATGTAATCGGCAAATGAGCGACAATGGTATCAAGCAAATCCCCGCTTCCTCTCCCGTGCAGTGCAGAGATAGGGTAGGGATCTCCCAGTCCTAGGCTAAAGAATTGCTGTGCGTCGATGCTGCGTGCTGTATTATCACACTTGTTGACGGCTAGCAAAAGGAATGGTCGCTTCGAATCAGATGTACCCTTGTTGACATGTCTAAGCATGTCGGCCACTTCTATGTCTGTTGCTGTGATGCCTGCTATCACGTCGGTCATAAAGACAACTAAGTCGGCCTCGCGAATTGCCAATTGAGATTGAGTGCGTATTTCGGCCATGAAATTGGCGGAACTAGCGGAGAGGGTTTGAGTGTACTGTCGCTGACCGTTAGCTTCGATTCCACCGGTATCTACTAGATCGAAGGAAACACCGTTCCATTCTACTTCTGTTACTAGTCGGTCGCGGGTGGTACCTGGAATGTCATGGACCACCGCCAAGCGTTCGCCCGCTAGGCGATTAAAAAGAGTTGACTTACCCACGTTGGGTTGCCCTACCAGTGCGACAAGGGGCTTCCGCATCGGCTGAGATCAGGGTGTCGAGGTCGGTTGTGCCGTAGTAGGCGAGCCGGTAGCCTCGGATGTCTCTGGTATTGCTGTAGTCTCAGGACTCGAGGTCGTCTCTTCAGGAAGCATAGTAGGCGTTTTTGGCGATGTTGTTTGGGTTGCTGTAGGCACCGGAGTGTTCGTCGGACTCAGTATATTTACGCGTATAAATTCCGGGAGTACTTGTTCAGTTTTCGCTACATCAGGTCCAGTGATAACTACGAATGGCTTGATTTCGTGACCACCTGGCTTTAGATGTAGTAAATCTACGATTACTTTGACGTTCTCAGCAGTCATGCTGTCGAGCACCGGGAGTGGGCCTGACATTATTACGTCAACAGAATTTGGGGATAGATCTGCAACCAGTCCAGCTCCTAGGCCGGTTACGGTAAGGTCTTGTCGTATGCGACGACTACTCTCCACTGCCTCTATACTTATTAGAACGAGCACCGATTGCTCGCTCGCGGCGGTTACGCCGTCTTGTAATGCCATTGTCAGTCGAGCATCAATATCCTGGAATGTATCACTCACGTCCAGAGGCTCAGTTTCTACGAACCCAGGTAACGCGGCTAGCTGTGCAGGATCATCTGAGAAGACTGTTATAGTGGGAGGAGAAGTGGTGATATTGGTAATGCGATATCCCTCGGCTGGTTTCCCAATTAGAACTGCACGGACGGCGACGTCACGATAACCGCCTAACTGTCTCAGTGGCACATTCACAGTGGCACTTTCTGGTTGCAGTTTTACTCCGCTTATAATCTGACCACGGTCGTTCATTGGTACTAGTGTAAATACCCTGTCTATGTTTTCCTTCTCTCCCCGCACATCTAATGCTAGGACAATTTCATTTACTTCCTGCACCAATCTCTCTGGTCCGGTTGCCTTTACAGTATCAGTGGAGAGCACTGGAGTGTCGGTCGCATACCCAACGGCGGGCTCTCCTCGCATATTTAATGCTACGGGGACCAAACTTGTGACGACACGTTCGAGCTCGATGTAGATTTCATTAGGTTCTACGGATAGGATTTCTGCATCGGCCGTTAGGACCTGAGCCTGCAGTGGCACTACGTGTCCCCCAGACGAGAGATTGCTCAAATCCGCACTTACCTCCAGTTGGTTGCTACTGAGCGTCGCCCATACTTGTGCTGGTGCTCTGAGTGTTACGGTAGCTTCCGTTGCCGTGGGGTTAGCAAGTATCATGTCAGAGGGCATGTCAATCAATTTTACGGTTATAGGGCCTGGAAAGATTCGCTCCTCAATTGGGTTTTCCTCATTGGCGGCTGTGATCCATACAATTACAGCGAGTACCAGTGCTAATCCGAAGAGACTAAGATTCTCTAGAAGTCGACGTAGAACGTCTGCAAAGGCACTAGCCATCCAGTCTTGTCTCCTTCATACCGAGAAAGCGTCGCAACCAGCCTCCAGTGTCTATACCACGCGGCTGGTAGAAGGCGGCCAGAATATTGCTGAGTCGTTTGGGCGTCAGACGACGTATCATGCGGCCGTTGTATGCTACCGAGATACTGCCGGTTTCCTCGGAAATTACTACTGCAACCGCATCACTAGATTCGGTGACACCGATAGCGGCGCGATGTCGCAGCCCGTAACGGCGCTCGGCCATACGTGTATCCGTAGAGAGTGGAAGAACACAGGCGGCTGCGACTATCTGGTCTCCGCGCAGAATAACTGCTCCATCGTGCAAAGGTGTATCCTTATGGAATATCTGTACTATTAATTCAGCCGACGGGGTAGCATCCATGAATACACCCGTGTCTATGTACTCCTGCAGTCCCACTTCGCGCTCTATGACAATCAATCCTCCGTGACGGTTTTGTACCAGTCTGTCGCTGGCGTTGACGATGCAATCAATCACTACCAGTACCTGCTCTTTGTGACCTCGGAAACTGATCCACTTGCCAGCACGCCCCAGACTTGTCAGTGCACGTCTTATTTCAGGCTGAAAAATTACTGGTATAGCCAATAGGAGTGCGGGTAGGGTGGCACGTAATAGCCATGATACTGCGCTCAGCTGGAAGATGCCAGAGAATACAACTACCAACATCACTAATACAATTAGTCCTCGCAGCAGATTAACTGCTTGGGTTCCCCTGACAATTACTAGGAGTACGTAAAACATAAGTGCAACTACCAGAATGTCGAGAGCGCTCATCCAATTGAGTTGCTCAAGAAGTCTGGAAAGGTCGCGAGTCAGTGTTTCCACAGCGATTTTTTACCCGTTTGTTACTGGGCCAGCAGTCGTACCAGAATAGCTTTTTGCGCGTGCAGGCGATTGTGTGCCTGCTGGAAGATTATTGAGTGTGGGCCATCGGCTACTGTATCTGTTATTTCCTCGCCTCGCCGCGCGGGCATATCATGCATAATCAGAACGTCCGGATGTGCTTTCGATACTAGATCCATGTTTACCTGATAAGGTTGGAATACTTGTTGCCGTTGCTCCATTTCTTCTTCCTGTCCCATGCTCGTCCATACATCAGTGTAAATTATGTCCGCTTGCGAAACGGCCGTGGCCGGATCACGTAACTGTTGGAACTCAGACCCGGTTTCGGCAGCCAACTCCATGCCGCGTGCTGCCACACTTGCTTCTAGTTCATAGCCTTCTGGGGAGGCAATACTGAAATGTATTCCTAGGCGCATGCATATCAGCATTAAGGAGGTTGCAACGTTGTTGCCATCTCCGATAAATGCCAAGTGCAGTCCCTGTATTTGGGGGCGCATTTCCATAATCGTGAAAATATCTGAGATTGCTTGGCATGGATGATTGAAGTCAGACAAACCGTTGATTACAGGAATGGATGCATGCTTGGCCAAGTTGCACACGTGTGCGTACTCAAAGACACGTGCCACGATTCCGTCGACATAGCCGCTCAGTACGCGTGCTACGTCGGCAATAGATTCGCGTTTGCCCCTACTAATTTCCCCGGAGGAAATATAAATGACGTCTCCTCCTAAGTGGCGCATTGCCATCTCAAAGGAGACGCGTGTGCGCAGGCTCGGCTTCTCAAATAGCATCGCTAGAGTCTTGCCCTGTAGCAGTGGGCGGTTACCTGACGCAAAGTACTCCTGCTTCAGTCTGGCAGCTAGTTCGAGAATATCTTCCAGTTCTGTGCGCGAGAAATCATCAATCGAAAGGAAATCTGACATGGATTAGGATGCTCCGATATGGACATTAAATATATGCCCCCATTTTACCCTGTCACGTGTGTCTGGCAATCCTACCATACTTGTGGTGGTAACCGACATGATATATGTGGAGAGGATTCTATTATTAGGGATGATAGGACAATTGATTCATACGATATTGGGCTAGCACATATAGCGTTATGGGTTTGAGAGGCTTGGAACTGGCTGCCACCGGATTGGAGCTACAATGGAAAAAGTTTTGTGCAAGCTGTTTACTATAGTGCTCATTCTTGTCAATTGTTCGTGGCGTGCGTTGGGAAGTTAATCCAGTACGTTATCCCTAGTACTGTCACGCTTTTTGATCTGTAACTTGTTATTACATTGTCACCTTAGTGTTGCCTGTCTTACATGATTTCTATGAATGACCTTTCAGCAAATACTCTAAATCTTCTGCTAGCTCATGAGGTAGAATCTCGTATGAACGATGAGCGAGAACTAGATTGCCATTTAAGTCGACTACGTATGTCAAGGTTGTGTGGTTGACTAGATAACCAGCTGCCGAACCCACATCTACTTTCTGGAAATACGCGTTGTAATCTTGGGCCAGATGTTCCAATTCTGCTATTGACCCGCTTAAACCAATGAATTCTGAGTTGAACATTGAGAGATGCTTAGCGAGGCGTTCTGGCGTATCCCTTTCCGGGTCGACGGTGATCATAATGAAGCGTATATGTTCGACCTTCTCCTCCAGAAGATCATGTACTTTGGACCATGTGCCCAATGTGGCTGGACAAGCGTCCGGACAATTAGTAAATCCAAAAAAAAGCAAAACAATCTTACCCCTAAAATCTCTCAAAGAGACAGTTTGATGATTCTGATCAATAAGAGTGAAATCGGGCGCTGTTACTGGATCCTGGAAACTCATACCGTGAAAAACATATGGTTTGGGTGCTAATAGAGTGCATCCTACCAGGAGACTGAAAGCCAAGATGACTGTTCCAGCCAGACGGGTGGATGGGAGATGCAGAGCATACTTTGAGTCATGTATCCTCGTCATGGTTCACCTCTGATCTTGACGGATGTATCATGAATTGAATAGATTCGATGTGGCAAACTTTGTTTGTCCGTCCACAACATAGACTATGGTTCATCGAAAAAATATCAGGTTATGGTTAGGAGTATTATCGCATCAAGGTTGGGCAACCAACACGTCTACTATAACTTGTCCTGATTGCTCAAACTGTAGTGCTAGCGGGAAATGGTCATCTTCATGTAAATCCGATTGCAAATCAATCAACATCAGATGATATCCACCAGAAACCAACTCTATACTCCCGTTCGCTGGTATTTCTATGCCGTTGAGTACTGGACTCATAATCATTAAATCCCCTTCCATGTTTATCTCATGGATTTCCACCGCTTTGGCAAATTCAGAGGTTGCTCCAAGAAAACGTTCTGCATTCTTGCCGTGATTATGCAGGTTGAGATAGACTGCCGAGTTCGCTCCTGTGAAAGCAGGTCGTGCCCAAATATTTTGAATTCGCAATTCCTCATGGGAGATTGTGACTCCGTCTTTGATACCATCGCTACTCATTGTATGGTCGGCATGGTCGTGTGCAGATTCTCGGCCTATTTGGTTGGCATCCATACCACTATCTGTGTGGGACACTGTGCACCCAGCAATTGTTATGGCTCCTCCAAGTGATACTATAACAAGCGGGAGTAGTGTTTTTCTAAGTATCACTGATATTGTTCCGTGTAGTTTAACCGTTGTTTTCATGTATCCCCCTTAGTATCCATTATGGGTTAACGGTAAATTGCGTTTCCATTCCAGCTTCCCGATGTCCGGATAAGTCACAAATCAAAGTATATGTGCCAGGTCTTAATGTTACTGACATGGACTGTGTATCTTGAGGGAGTATCAACTCGATTGTTTCGTCCATGCCTTCAACAACGAAATTGTGTTCTAAATTACCTGTATTTGTCACCATAAAGGTAACTTCACCTGCCTTAACTTCATCGCGTAGAGGTTCAATTGACCACTCCCATTGGGTGATTTCAACTAATGGAGGAGATTGTACACAAGCAGTTATTGGGATTGCCAGTATTGCCAGTATTGGCACACTGGGGTTACGAGCGCACTTCAATAACTTAATTTGATTACCTCTACTATCCAGTGTCCTGGTATGTTTGGATTGGATGATCAACCATTATAGTTGGATTAGCTTCAATATAATTTATCAGTTCCTCTACTGCTGGCAGATCTGTCGCTATTGGTTTGTTATCAACTTGTTGCGTTCTCCCGCCCGAGGTGGCAAGACTGTACCATTGATCGTCAGCCAATGGAGTCCCATTGACGATAGGATTTAGAAGGCGATTGCCATATGTGCCTTGCTTGTGTAAGTTTGCTTTAATGCCACTGCATCTGCTCATGTCCCCGCCTAGGCGTAACATTGGATCAGGGTTGAAAACATTATCTAGATTATCCTCAATAATGTTTCGTACATCCATGCCAGTAAGTTGTGCTGTGTATAAGGGTGAGGGCGTAGGCTTCATTGCATTGTAGATATCTTCCACGGAGATTGTCCCGGGCAATAAAGTGGCGCCGAAACGCCATCCTCCTACGCAGCTTAGGTCAGAACCAGCAATTTCACGATAAGCGTTTGTCACAAAAGCATCTGTAGTTCCCCCAACAAGTGAGTGACGATAGAGGGTCGATTTCGTCTCTCCGATCACTCTCTCTAAATCTTGCTGATATGGAAGATATAGATTGTCGATCATTTCGTTGATCTTGTCATCCGGTTCCACTCGTTCAGACAGAACCGGCAGCAGCTTGTGTTGATATCCCACCATCTTTCCATTACTTACTTCTATGTCAAGTGCTCCTAGGAACTTTCCATGTGATCCGGATTGCACTATGAGTGTTTTGCCTACTTGTATTGGTGTCCATAGGATGCCGTGGGTGTGTCCTCCTACAATAACATCTACTCCTTCCAATCGTTCTGCCATGACCATGTCTTGCGGAAGGCCCATGTGAGAAAGCAAGATAACCAATTGTGCTCCCTCGTTCTCGCGCACTCGGTTTATCTCTGCCTGCAGCTCGATATCACGGTAACCCATGCGCCAATTGGGGTTTAGAGATGGATCCTCTGTGGTTAGTAGGCTAAACGGATAGGCTTCTCCTACAATGGCCACACGCAGTCCATCGATGTCTCTTATCAGGCTGGATTGCAGTACACGATCTTCGAACTCAGTGTCCACGAGATTTTGTGCTAGCACGGCAAAATTGGCCTCAGAAATGCGGTCCAGTAGGACCTTCTTGCCAAGATTAAGCTCCCAGTGCATCGTCATGGCATCATAGCCAATGGCATTCATGATATCTACGCAAGCGCGCCCATTGGTCAACATGGCAATTGCTGATCCATACCATGCGTCGCCACTGTCTAGAAGAAGGGTGCGCTCAGGGTACTTGGCACGTTCATCTTTAATTAATGCTGCCAAATGGGCTAAACCACCTACTTTACCGTATTGATTGGCGAGATCCAGAAAATCAACGTGGGAACTTAGATAGGCGGCTGCACTTCCGAATTCGATGTTGTTGTCATGCAAGAACTCTCTGCCTAATGGTTCTCTGTGGTAAACGGGACGCAACTGGCCGTGTATGTCCCCGGTCCACAAGATGCGTAATGACACTTTGTCTAGGTGTACGGCAGCAATGGACTTCTCGGGCGATTTTGTCTGCTGGACAATGTTGTTGTCCGTTCGAGATTTAGTATTCAGGCCGCAAGCACTGAGGCCAGCGGCTATGGTACTTTGGAGAAATCCGCGACGGGTAATGGATTTGGGTATTCCCATGTCATTCGCTCAACCTATACAAACTCTATATTGCTGCCCACTTGCGTGATATCTCATTTGATTGGACTAGCAGATACCAAATTACCAGCAGGGCAAGTAGAGCGATTGTTGCCCCACCCCAGCCGATAATGTCAGGGAGAAACATGGGTTGACCTAGTTGTTGTGTGAGACCACTGGTCTGCAGTAATCTATTGAAGAATGAGGCTGAGAGTGTGTAACAAATTAGTGTCAACCACAGTTTCAAATGCCCCTCACCTGCACGCCAAACAGCGCCAGCCCCACATCCTCCAGCAATTGTCATTCCAATGCCGAAAATCACTCCTCCGGAGAGAGAACCCATCCAATAGGTTGCTCGTACAAATTCATCTACTCTCTCAATGAGTGTGTATTTGACAATTGAAAATCCAGCTATACTGATTAACAGGGCGATTAACATCGCCTTCGTGTGACTGGCGTCTCCGGTAAGAAATGGTTCCCGGAAGGCGCGCACAAAACAGAGCCTAGATCTTTGACAGATTATGCCAAGAACTATCCCAAACATAAGAATGACGCCGCGATCCGGTGCTATGGAAAATAGATAAGCGACTACGCTCCCTGCTAGAAATAAGCCTAATCCCAGACCCCACATTCGCTGACGCTTTGGACTAGCTAATCCAAGTCTCTTGCGAATAGGTATTTGTTTCTTATCATCTGAAGTGGATTTCCCAATCTGCCATACTAGAATGCGTGTTCCAATTAGGGCTCCAACTACAAGACCTAACCCCATAGCTACACCGTGAAGGCTTAATGCACTAGTGCCATTGAAAAAACCACCAATGTTGCACCCGCGGACCAAAACTGCACCAGCTCCTATCATGATTCCACCAATAGCACCTTTGACTAGGTCGCCTAACGGAGCAGCTCGGATCCCAAATTGTCCAGCCAACATCGCACTTAACACAGCTCCCCCCAGGAGACCAAGATTGATCACCGATCCGGAGCGTAGAAGTGGGGACAGGGGCTCGGATTGAATGAGGCCCAATTGAGAGAGCATCCAATCCCCCCAGTTCAGTGCGCCGTCTAGAGTACTCCAAGGTTGATGATATATAAAAAGCATCACATTAAACAAACCAATGAGGATCCCGCCTATCCAAACGGGCCATGGACGCCCAAATGCAAAGTTGAAATCATCACGCAGTTTGTCTTGCAGCGTCATGATAAGTGTACCGATTTGAATGTCATTTGGAGTTCGCTAAGGTACGTACATACTCTGTAAGTACCTGAAGTTGATCGTCGTCTAATAGCAATTCCCACGGAGGCATTTCCATGCCTTTGCCAACAGATATGATATTCTTGATTTCCTCATCACTCATCTCTTGAAGTATGGTCAAATTTAGCCCCGATTGAGTACTAAGACTTCCTACTGAAGGCCCGTCACCTAAACCTGTGAGACCGTGGCATTTGGCGCAATTGTTGATATACAGTGTCTCGGCATCCATGCTTTCTGCTAGTTCGGCCATGGAAATCTCAGGTATGCCAAAAAGTTCGTCAATCTCTGTGTCTTCATCGATAGGTTCAACGTTTGAGGTGTCTACGGACATCAAGATATCTTCATTTACTTGTTGGGCATTACCTTGGCAACCACTCAAGATAGGCATTGTCCAAATCAGCATGGCAGCGAATAATATGGAGCAAGAGTAACGAGTCGATTTATATTTGTTCATCTATTTGGATACGTGGAACTATGCATTCAAGCATTGTTGAATGCAACAAGCTCGCTGGCTGACACAGTTTCTTTCCTGTGATTTGTAACTACAATTTTTATTGGTGCCTCCCGTACAGCACGTATCTTGAAAGCGAGTAGAGGGTTGTCTGAACTCGCAGCATTCATGTGGAATGTGCTAATGGTCTTGTCTCCATATAAGACTTCTACCGTGCGTACGTAAACCGCTGGCGCAGAGCGTACGAAGCGTTCATAGCGATTCTCAGCAGTCTGAACCAGCTGTAAGCCAGTGGAAGAAGGATGTTTGATTTTTGCTTTGATCTCAATCACTTCATTCTCACTGATCTCGCGGGGAAGCCTAAGTTTTACACTGAATTCTTCTGTCATAATGATTCTCCTAGGTTAACAGCCACCCAGGCTAACTTTCACGTTCTCGCTAGCTACCCACTTACCATGCTTAGTGCATTCAGCTATCGCTATAACCTGAGTGTCGCCCCCATCCATCCTCATCTGATTTGCTATATAGGCAATCCCATTTCCAGGCGAGAATTCATATAGGCCTTTTCCTACGATCGGGTCATTAAAGCTTAATATCTGAATTGATTTGACATAATGATCAGGTTCCATTGGGTGATTTTCAACTGCAATTACTATAGGCACATTAGCTCCATCTTCTGCAATAATTGGAAGACGGATATTGATTATGTGCTCATATTCCAGTTCGTTGGGATCGTTCGAATCCTCTACAAAGTTAAAATGACCACGTTCTTCCGCATGACTTGGACGGACTGTCAAGCCTGTAGTAATTCCTGCAACGCCGAGAGCAGCCATCCGTAGAACCTCTCGGCGCGTTATGTGAGATGAAAACACCATAATCCTTCTCCCTTGCTCAAATCAACAAAAGAATATGATTTGTGAGATTGTGTTATCTCATATAAATCATATTCTTTTGTCATCCCGTAAGTTTTGTGCCTACACTACTAATGACAATATTGGTCAGCTAGGTAGGTCCCCGCACTTTCCATCACTGTCAGTAGACGGCAGATTTTGTGTATTTTTCACATTATCAACTGTCAGTATCTGCTCACCACAGAAATAAGGCGCCCACAGGACACCATTAGTTCCAAAGCCGACAACGATGTCGTCTACCCATTCAATAGTTCCACTTTCCTCCACATATTCCAAAAGCGTCACTGTGTCTCCACCGCGATTAGTGACGATGAACCAGTGACCGTCAGGTGTCCAATGACCATTGTGTGTAGACTTTCCTCCGGTTTCAATCTTATCAATAATCTTGTTTTGTGCGCTGTCCAATATTGAAACATGGGAATCCGCTCCATCGTTAGTTACTACTGCCAGTGAGGCCGTGGGGTGGAAATAAGTCGAGTTTGTGTCTGTTCCAGACTCTAGGGCTTCAACTAATTCTAGTGCACCTATGTCAATGATTCCGAGCTTGCCTATTTTCTTTAGCCCAACGTAGGCGTATTTGTCATCCGGGCGGAATGCAATGTTGAAAGGACCAGACCCTTCAGGCAATTCAATCTCCTTAATTACTTCTTGTTTCTCGACATCTATGGCGATGATTACATTAGCTTTGTCGCAACTGTAAAGAACGACGCTGCCGTCATTGCTCATTTTTCCCGAGCGACATCTTCCTTCTCCTAGGGACTTGACGATTTCTTGAGCACTCACGTCGAGCACGTCTACTGAGCCTAGAAGACCGTTGTCCGGGTCATAGCCTTGGTGGCCAATGAAAGCGTATTGACCATCATGACTAAATGTAATGTCACGAGAGCGCTGCCCAGTAGTCTCGATCGACGCCACTAACTCTAGTGTGGTCGTATTATGCAAGTGTACGTGTCCACCTTTTTTATCAAGATCTCCATTAAGCAGTAGTGTCTGGGTTGGACTGAATGCCCCATGGAATGGGTCGTTTATCCCGGTTTGTCCATAGGTGATCTTGTCGGTCCAAGTATCTATCCAGCCATAGGCATCATGATCGCCTTTACCCTCAGACTGAAAGTTGATAAATACGTGGCGCATTCCAGGCGCCATCCAGGGATGATGTGGCTGTACGTAAGCAACGCTAATGAAATGCAGGCCATAATCCTCAGCGTCAGGGTCGATAACGGCAATCTTGCCTTCGGCTTGAACAGGTATATAGAACTTCCCACGCGACATATGAGAAAGGAGGTCAGCCTGGTTAGGCCACGTCCAGCTATCAGTATAGAAAACAGGTGGCGAACCTTCGAAATCAGTTATTGTAGTCGTAGAGTCTGGTACTGCTGTGTCCTCAACAGGTTGACATGCCGCAAGTATTAGACTGGGTACAACAAGGTATTTCATCAAACTAATAATGTGTTTATTCATTTTCTTCTCCTCAATCCATCCTTATATATATGATCATGGTTACTTAGTTACTACTTGAGAGTTACTGTATTGGCTGCTAGCACGTGATGTATGTGCAATATATATACCGGCGAAGCATCCCTGAGATGCGAAACTAGGGAAAAACCACATGCATGGTAAGCCGAACGATATCCTGTTGATTTTTGTGTACTAATTACCATAGTTTTTCTCTAATGCTATCATTTACCTTAACAAATAAAGGCCAAACGGTTGAAGTAAAGCGGGCGTAATAACCGCATGGAAGGCAGCCCGCTCTTCCCCGTCTGGCCTCTCAAGGCAGCTCGATGGCTGCCACTAGCTTGGCCTGTCTAATTTAGATCGAGGGGCGGATCAGCGCTGTCCCTCCGTACACATGCAGATTAGATTTACCATATGTGCTTTCACCTGATGTTGCCTAATAATATCTTGCTGTCACAGTCATAGTGTAATTACGACCGGTCTGTATTATATGGTTTTGGCAGTAATTGTCAAATCGAGTTTTGTATGTGCTTTTGGTGAAGAAGAGTAACTTTGTGGGCAGGACAGGACTCGAACCTGCGACCTCTTCTTTGTAAGAGAAGCGCTCTAACCAGCTGAGCTACCCGCCCGAACACTGTTTCATAGTTTACCATACTGGCTCTGCACCTAAATATATGGTTTTTGCGGTCTTTAGAAAATGGCAGGATTCATGCAGCGATGGTAATTCTGTACCCTTGACAATCTGCAAATCACTAGTAATATTCAGCGAATGAAATTCAGACACTGAATATTGATTTGGATAGGATAACATGGATTCTTACCCAGCGCCCGAAAACCTGCATGAATTACGGATTTTGGAACAAATAGAGCGTGACCCTGAAGCCACTCAGGCTGATCTAGCTTCCCGAATGGGGGTGGCCGTTGGTACTGTCAACTGGTACGTAAAGCGGCTCGTGAAAAAGGGGCACATAAAGGTCACTCGCTTGCAGCGTCGGCGCCTCAGGTATCTGATTACTCCGGAGGGGATCTCCGAGAAAACGCGACTTGCCATGGAGTATGTGCAGATTAGCATGGGTATGTATCGTGCTACTCGGCAGCAGGCACGGGATCTTCTCTCAAGGGCTCGAGAGGCTGGATTTCAGAGTGTTACGGTGTTAGGACAGGGCGATTTAGTTGACGTGTGTCGACTAACATGTCTTGAGCAATCTGTTCAAATAACCTCTGAAGACGTTGATGCTGAACTACCAGTACTTCGTGTATCTGGTTCTGCAGTGATGTTGGAGATGCCGGATGTCTAATTCTAATATTGATATAGGTAAACAGTGGTACGCCTTGCATACCAAGCCACACAAAGAGCGCCAAGTGGCCTCTTTCTTACGCTCCAGAAATATGGAAGTATTTCTACCACTCTTGCGCGTTAACCCGGTTAACCCGCGTGCTGCGCGCGAGAGGCCTTATTTCCCGAACTATATTTTTGCACACTTGGATTTAGCCGTGACCGGTCTGAGTGCATTGCAATGGACGCCAGGGCTACTACGGATGGTGGAATTTGGTGGTGTGTTTGGCACAGTGCCTGGAGCTCTGATCGATCAGTTAAAGCTCCGGCTGACCGAAATCCGTTCTGCTGGAGGCATTTCTCTACAAGGGCTGCGTATTGGTGACCGTGTGCGTGTTATAGACGGACCTTTTGAGGGATATGAGGGAGTCTTTGATGCACGTCTTTCCGGTAGTGACCGAGTACGCGTGTTACTTGAACTTATTAGTGAATTCCAGCGTCGCGATAGCGGTCAGCGCTCTGTTTCAGTGGAACTAAATGTGGGTAATATCACTAGATTAAGCGCATAGTCTTGGTGCAGGCGCCGACTTCTCAATTGGGTGAACGGGATGTTGGGCAGGCATATTGTTCACAGCCGGTTGTTTGTTGTCGGCCACGTCATAAAGTTGGATATGCTAGAGGTGCTCATATAATAGGGCATGTCGAAAGGGCGGAGCGATAATGTTTTTATATTTTGACAAACCAGTTGTTTCGATTGGTTATACTAATATGATGTTCGAAATGATGACTGTTCGGAAACGTTTGTCTTGCTCATACTAATGCGATGATGTGGTTTTGCGAGATTTTTTCATTGAGCCGTGTCAATAGATTCATGTTGCAAGTTGCGTGTTGTTGAGGATAATGCTAGAGTATTTACAATTAGACATATCATTAGCTGGACACACACCTTGTGTAGCCACAAAACTTATTAAAGGAAAGGGAGTATAGCGATGGCTGACCCTATGTGGGATTCATACAACGAGTTTCTGCTTCATGGTGAAGCGAATCGTTTCGCAAAAATGTTTGCTCGTTACGAGCTCTTTCAGAAGATCATGAATTTACCAGGTGATATTGTTGAGGCTGGTGTTTTTAAAGGTGCGGGAGTTCTTTATTGGGCGAAGCTTGTCGAGATTTTTAATCCTCAATCTACGCGGAGAGTTATTGGATTTGATACGTTTCAGGGTTATCCAGAGACAAACAGGGAGTATGAAAGAGATTCTGGGAAAAAATTCGAAGAGGATGCAGACTATGACCCTGTTTCCCCTGATGCCATCATGGAAATCGCGGCCTCGCTTAATCTTTCTCACCGAATTGAGCTCGTGAAAGGCGATGCCGCGGAATCTGTTTTGAGTTATGTAAACGACAATCCTGGATTTAGGGTTGCGCTGGTGAATATGGATTTTGATACTTATGACCCTACGGCTGCTTGCTTGCAACATTTGTATCCACTAGTGGTACCAAAAGGTGTGGTAGCTTTTGACAACTACGCTATACGAGGATGGGGCGAATCAGATGCTGCGGATTCTTTTTTTCGGGACAAGTCCGTTGTATTGCATTCATTTAGTTGGGCAAATACGCCCACGGCCTTTTTTCAGAAGGAAGCATAGGGAACTTGAACGCTATGGTCGACCGCTACGTTGTTCAAGATAATGCAACGATTGAGCAGGCGATGCGTTGCATAGATCAGTCTGGAGGCACGGTTGCTCTCATTACTTATAGGAAGCGTCTCGTTGGACTTGTAACCAATGGTGACATTCGTCGAGCCATACTTCAGGGAAGTCTGTTATCTCGCCCAGTGGCGGAAGTCATGAATTCAGACCCTTTTCTGTTGCGTACATCAGAGATGGAAGACAATACCCGTTTGTCTGAGGCGCTGATGTTTTTGAAAGAAACGGGAGCCAACGTTATGCCGGTAATTGACGATGATAGTCGGTTGCTAGATCTTCTTTTTACTCCGCAACTTGAGGCGCTTGTTTCTAGGGCTTTGCGTAAAACAGATGGGGATTCAAAACAGCGCCCTAGGATATTGCTAGTTGGAGGTGCTGGTTACATAGGTTCAGTTCTGGCTAGACTATTGATTGAGAATGGGTTTGACGTGCGAGTGGCAGATCGCCTCATGTATGGACGTGAGCCTATCGAGACCCTAATTGGGCAACCACACTACGAATTTTTTCGCTCTGATATACGACATATAGAGAATATGATTGACTTGGTAGCTGATGTCTACGCAGTTGTCCACATGGCTGAGATTGTGGGGGACCCTGCATGTGCATTGGACCCCAGCCTTGCTCTGGAGACCAATTTCCTCTCTGTTCTAGCGTTTGCAACACTGTGTAGCCATATTCAAGTCAACCGCTTTGTATACTTGTCGTCGTGCTCTGTATATGGTGCTAATAGTAACCCTGACAAGTTGCTTACTGAAGACTCTCCACTCAATCCGGTTTCGCTATATGCGCAGATGAAAGTCAAGACCGAATCTGGTTTGGTTGAGTTAGCCGAGCGGAGTGTTAATTTTTCCCCTGTGCTGTTGCGCTTGGCAACTGTATTTGGGTGGTCACTGCGCCCTCGTTTTGATTTGGTGGTGAACCGGATGACTGCTCAGGCAGTGCGCGATGGAACGATAACGATATTTGGCGGTGAGCAATGGCGTCCAAATATTCACGTTAGTGATGTCTCTAGGGCTATTCTGGCAGTGCTACAAGCTCCAGTGGTCGATATTAGTTGTCGGGCTCTGAACGTTGGGGACAACGATTTGAATTATCAGGTGCGCGAAATCGGAGAGTCGGTGGCCCGCGGAGTGGTAGGAACCCGAATCCAGTTAGAGGTAGATAATACGGATAAGAGGGACTATCGTGTTTCTTTTGATGCAATTCGTGAATTACTAGGATTTGAGGCGTCCGTGAGTCTATCAGACGGTATTCGGGAGATAAGCGAGTTTCTTGATTTAGAGAGCGTTGATTTTCATCATCCACGATACAACAACTTATATTCTTTGAGGATGCAATAATTTTCTATGTCGAATTCATTTGTAGGTGCTCGTATCTTGATTACTGGTGGTACAGGTTCGTTTGGAGAATTTGCCATTAGCCGTTTTCTTGAGGACGAGCCTGAGCAGATTGTTGTTTACAGCCGTGACGAATATAAGCAGTTCAACTTGCAGCGCAAATACGCCGGGGACAAGCGGCTTCACTTCGTGTTGGGCGATGTTCGAGATGAGGCTAGACTTACGGATGCTCTGGTTGGTGTTGACGTGGTAATACACGCTGCAGCCATGAAGCAAGTGCCTGCATGTGAGATGAATCCGAGTGAAGCAATTTTGACCAATGTACTGGGCGCCCACAATGTTGTGCGTTCCTGTCTGCGCAGTGACGTATCTTCTGCAATAAACCTTAGCCCTGACAAAGCGACGATGCCAGGTGGAGTTTATGGGGCTACCAAGTTGTTAAGCGAGCGTGTTTTTTCTCACGGCGGAATTTCTCAGGCAAGTAATCTGCGAGCAGCCAGTATCCGGTATAGCAATGTGTTGGGCACTCGTGGTAGCGTCGTAGAGGTATTTGAGCAGCGACTGCGTGATGGTTTTCCCTTGGTAGTCTTTGATCCAAGAATGATTCGCTTGGTGTTAACCCAGGATCAAGTTGTAGATTTGGCATGTTATGCTTTTGATACTATGCTCGGTGGCGAGGTTTTCATAAAGGATTCTCCGGCTTTGCGGATTGTGGATTTGGCGCAGGCCATGGTTGATGTTTTCGGAAGCGGCGAAGTGATTGTGAAGGATCAAGATGTGCGGGCGGGCGAGAAATATGATGCGTACCTGCTATCAGCATCCGAGGCTGAAAATACTTTGATGACCCAGGATGGCTACTTCGTCATTCTGCCCTCATTGTCGAATAGTCAACGTGATATATATACTACACACTATCAGCAAGCAAAAGCAGTTGCCGTGCAAGACTATGGTTCATCTACTGCAAGATTGTTGAGCAAGGATGATATAGTGAAAATGATTGGTGGAATTGTTCAAGACAGAACTTCTTTTGATTAATCTCCAATGACTTACACAATTATTGATCGGAATCGATTGTCGGAAGATCACTTTATACCGTACGCTTCACAATGGTTGGAGGCAGATGATATTCAGGCCGTTGTAGATGTGCTGGAGAGTAGCTGGATCACACAAGGTCCAAAAGTGAGCGAATTTGAGAGCAAGGTCGCTGAGCATTGTGGCGCGCGCTATGCTGTTGCTGTCGCGACTGGTACGGCCGCCTTACATTGCGCTGCTTTTGCGGCTGGAGTAGAGCCAGGTGATGAAGTGATTACCTCCCCCATAACTTTTGTTGCCTCAGCAAATTGTGTTGCCTATTTGGGTGCAAGACCAATCTTTGCGGACATAGACCCAGATACATTGAATTGCGATCCAAATGAAATAGAGAAGAATATTTCTCCGCGTACTAAGGCTATTATTCCCGTAGATTTTTCTGGACACCCTGCAGAGATGGATGAGATTATGTCTATCTCCCAGGAGCATGGTCTGACAGTGATTTCAGATGCTGCTCATTCTCTGGGTGCCGAATATCGTGGGAAGACAGTGGGAGCGATTGCTGATATGACGGTTCTCAGCTTTCATCCCGTTAAGCATATCACCACTGGTGAAGGCGGTATGATCATTACAGACAACCCTGATCTCTATGAGAGACTTCTTCTGTTTCGCACACACGGGATAACTAACCGTCTTGAGATGTTAAGTAACAAGAAATCAGGTGGTTGGTATTATGAAATGCAGGCTCTGGGTTACAACTATAGAATAACTGACATCCAGTGCGCTTTGGGCATTAGTCAGCTTGCCAAGCTAGATAGATTTGTATCCCGGCGACGTGAAATTGCTCATCATTACGATCAGGCGTTTTCCGGAATTCCGGAAGTCATCCTTCCTGTAGAGCGCCCGTATGTTAAGTCATCCTATCACTTATATGTCTTACAGTTTGATTTCAGACTGTTGAGTACAGACCGCACTGAACTATTTGACAAACTACGTGCTCGTAACCTTGGTGTTCATGTGCATTACATTCCGGCCCACCTCCAACCTTATTATAAGAATAAGTTTGGATATCAATACGGTGACTATCCGCATGCCGAACGGTACTATGATAGGTGTTTAACCATTCCATTGTATCCGCGGATGACTGATATGGATGTACAGAGGGTGATTGACAGTATTTGTGAAGAAATTGACTCAGCACGGTTATAGTGAGTAATGATGGTGCGGGTGAAGCTCTTCCCCAGCACGATGTTCGTGTGGTCATATGTACACTTGGATCTCCCCAATCTGGTCTTGGACATCTCCGCAGGTGTCTAGCTTTGGCATGCGCACTTCAGCATCTCTGCGGGGTAGTAGACTTTTGGGTTGAGGATATAGAGGCAGTTTCTGTTATTCGAAATGCTGGTTTCGCGGCACGATTGGTAGACCCAGAAACTCTACCAGAGCCTGGCATCGCCGATATGCTGGTGGTGGATGGTTATCATTATGATGATCAGTTCATCAAAAAGGCGCGAGACCGTGTGTCGCTTGTGTTGGCTATTGAGGATTTGCCTGATAGGTTTTTGCCGGCGCATATCATATTGAATGCTGGTACGCGCGCCAAGCAGCCTACTCAATTATATCCTTCGGATACTCAGTTTCTTCTTGGTGCCGACTACGCACTGTTGGACTCGGCTTTCTCAGAATCTCCCTCTCGTGAGTATCGTACTGAAGTACATAGGATACTAATAACTGTTGGCGGATCCGACCCAATGAATCTAATGCCTCGCCTGATGCAGTGGGTTCGACAGAGTCATCCTAAAGTGTCGCAGGATGTCATTGTGGGCCCATTTTTTTCCAACCAGGAAGAGATTGAGGAAGTTGCACAGAGTTTGGGTTCAATAAAACTTTGGACTAATCCTACCAACATGCGCGGTATTATGTGTGAGGCTGACTTAGCTGTTGCTGGAGCTGGCCATACACTCTTCCAGCTCGCCGCGTGTGCTACACCTACAGTGGCGATTGCGCTTTTCGCTAATCAATTAATTCACGTAAAAGAGTTGGCGCAAAGTGGTGCAGTGGAATGGGTAGCTCGTTGGAGCGACAATAACCTTGGTGACCGAGTTTTGACCGCTGTCGCCAGATTTTCCAGGGTTTCC
>Ga0310344_10001065_pt1 | contig 21220 bp, 15 predicted proteins | sample HC15DNA20200_MG_FD_203801 | JGI IMG/M metagenome (GOLD analysis project Ga0310344, IMG submission 203801) | Marine microbial communities from station ALOHA, North Pacific Subtropical Gyre - HC15-DNA-20-200_MG | ecosystem: Environmental > Aquatic > Marine > Oceanic | place: Pacific Ocean: North... | reverse complement strand
GATGACGTTCGCGTCGCAGGTGACCATCTCATCGGAGGTGACCACCAGGGCTGGCAGGTTGCACAGACATCTCTCGAACAGGAACATGGTGGAAGAGGTAATGCCTTCCCAGACGATGTCATGGTCGACCACCTCATAACCTGGATGCAAGACAAGGAAAACACCGATATCGAGAAGCAGACCGCAATGGATGCATACAACGACTTCCGCGTGGACAACATCCTCGCAAAACGAACCTACTGGATGTACTCCAACAAGATGAGCATTCAGTACGAAGGCAACGTCGCCAACGTTCATAACAGAGAGTACCAGTGCCGCAACCAGATACGAGTTCGCGACGTCATGGGACCCTATGCTATGCTCGATGCCAATGATCCGAGGGCTCCACACCAAGGCGAGCAGGAAGTCCGACAAAGGGCTCTTGTTGGCATGCGCCACGCTGGTGGAAGCACCAACATCGCCAGAGTTGTCCTTGCCCGTCGTATCGGAATAAGTCGAACACAAGAGAAGGCAGCTCCAACTCCTTCCACTGCAACCGCGGGAGGCAGTTAACCTAAAAACCTACAACTAAGTGCACGAAAGAGCCAGCAGGTAATTGATCTGCTGGCTCTTTCAGTTAGACTTCAACACACACAGTTAATCACCGATAAACAGATGGAGGATTGACAAACGATTCACTGGCATTTATCGTCTCGATTATACCGGACACATCGTACATTTGATGGAAGCAAGCGAGGCACGTATTGCTCGCAAAGGAGGGTGGTTCGTGGACTTTGATATTCACTACTCAGAAGAACAGGAAGCCTTTCGCAAGGTGATCAGGGAATGGCTAGATGTCTACACGCCAAAGGGAGTCTCTTTACCACCGGACGGTCGTCCCTTAGAACCTGAAGTACAACAGACCATGCGGGAATTTAGACGGAGATTAGGTGGTCAGGGCTGGTTGGCACCTTCGTGGCCCAGAGCGGTCGGCGGGGGCGGATTGACCGAACAGCTTGAGGTAGTTTTGCAAGAAGAATTGCGAAGACTCACCCTACCACCCATCGGTGACAATACCCGATGGATCCCTGCTGTGATGGTATGGGGAACAGAAGAGCAAAAGCAACAATGGGTTGGCCCAGCGTTACGAGGTGAAACTATAACCTGGCAAGCTTTCAACGAACCCCATGGTGGAAGTGACTTGGCAAATGTCAAAACCACGGCAACTAAGCAAGGTGAAGAATGGGTTATTGAAGGACAAAAGTCATGGATCACAGGACAATTTGATCCTGATTACCTCTGGACACTCGCAAAAACTGACGACACACGCCCGTCACACTTTAATCTCGGAGTGTTTATGATCGACGCAAACCTATCTGGAATTTCTATAGAAGCTCGCAGGCTGCTCACAGGCAGCGAACGAACGATTACATTTGACAACGTACGAATACCAGCTGATACGTTGGTAGGAGATCCCTACCAAGGCTGGGAGATAGTACAAACGATTCTCGAAGGAGAACGAGGGGGGTTCGGTTTCCAAAAAGCCGAGGATGGGACTATTAAGTCTGTGCTGCAATTTTTGGAGCACGAACGAGTTCGCCAACTGAATGATCCGGAAACGTATAAGCAGTAGACCCCTGCGGAGTCGTTGACTCACGCCACATCTCCGTGACTCGTTGTCACCCGAACATTTTCTGTAGTTCTGGATGAGATGAGTGAACGGTAAAGAACGATACGATCTTAGGAGTAGTACCGAAGTGGATTTCGAATATCATGACACACCAAATCAGGCCAAGTTCAGGGCAGAAGTAAAGGCTGCTTTCACTACCTGGGAGCAACGTACTCCTAGCGATGAAGAAGGACCATTAGAGTCACAACTACTGGCAATCATGGGTAATAAAGGATGGCTTGCTTCTTCCGCCTCTGGAGAGGCATTAGACCCGGATAACTATGCTGTGCTACTCAGCGAATTACAATCTCTCCGAGTTGGTGACATAGTCAACCAAACCAAAGGTCAAATTGCCTCCAACGACGCTTTCGGAGAATGGGCTACAGCAGAACAGCAGTCATCCTACGGAGATGACCTTACGAACGGGCAACTAAAAGTATGGAAATTGCAAATCGAACAAGGAATTAAGCCTGACGCATCTGTGATACAACTCACTGTAGCTCGTGACGGAGATGACTACATACTAAATGGTCGAGGAATTTTCAGTGGAATAGGTATCTGGCCAGACCTAATCTACATGCTGGCAAGAACAGAACTCAACAATCCCCTAGCAGAAGTTACCTCCGCTTTCATGGTGCCTGGCAACCTTGACGGCATACAAATCGCACTCCCAAACATTCTTATCGAAAACGGTGCCCATAGCATTCAATTTGATCAGGTAAGAGTGCCTGCTCAATGTATATTGGGCGACGACAATGAAGGCTGGCAGATTCATAATGACAGAGTAAGAAACGAATTACTTGAAATGCCACCAGAAGTAAGCCCTGCAGTGGATGACTTATTAGAATATGCAAAGGTAACTCAAAGAGAAGGAGACTATCTTAGCAAACAGTCCTTCCTGCAACAACTCCTAGTAGAATGCTACATAAATAGAAGTGTTGAGCGCCTTTTCAAAATTCGGAACCAATGGCTTACCAAATCTGGGACCACAATCACATACGAAGAAGCGCAAACTGAGCTATGGGCAAAGAAGACAGCAATGCGTCTCTCACAAATAATTCGAGAAACTATGGGCATGTACGCAATGCTTACTGAAGAAGATGATCGTGCATCTCTTGCTGGTAGACTTGAATCTGAACAGCGACGAAGCCTCGCAACCCAAAATCCGGCTGGAACCCCTGAGGTGCAAGCGGACATAATTGCAAAGGCATTGGAATTAGATAAACGTATCGAACCTCGATACCGATTCGGAGCCCAAACACCCCCCCCTAGCAAAACGCAGAATTAGCATGTATAATCTGCCAAACGGGCACGATAGTGTGAGTGGGGTCACTCTAGAAATGCCCTTAAAGCAGAGGTGGCGAAGGGAAATCCTCGCCAAAAAAACAACTGAAGGAGGCAGAAAATGGATCTCTCTCTGACGGAAACGCAGCAAATGCTGCAGAACGCAGTACAAGAATTCATGGAAGCGGAACTACCCAAATCCCGAGTTCTTGAGATAGATGACAGCGACACAGGGTTCGCAGACGACCTTTGGGGCAAAATGGCTGAGATGGGACTTCCAGGAATGCTCGTAGCTGAGCAATATGGTGGATCTGGAAACAGCGTTACTGACATGGCAGTAGTGTTTGAGCAACTTGGATATTACGCATCAAGTAGCCCACTGCTAGACTCAGGAGTGCTAGCAGCTAGCACAATAAGCGCAGCAGGTTCCGATGCACAGAAGCAAGCGCTACTCCCCGCTATAGCGTCAGGTGACCGAATTCTCACAGTAGCCGTTACGGAAGAAGATTACGGATGGGGTCCTGGCACTGTGACACTTCAGGCAAGCCAGTCAGGCGATGGATACACACTCAACGGAACGAAACTTTTCATCCCTTGGGCTCACGTCGCTGACCAAATAATCGTCGTAGCTCGAACATCGGGCGACGGGGCAGATGGCATAACTCTATTCCTTGTCGACAGAACCGCCTCAGGTGTTAGCACTAGGCTTCAGTCCGGATGGATCGGGGACAAAGTGTGCGAAGTCAACCTAAGCAACGTACAAGTAGGTGCCGACAACGTGCTAGGTTCCGTAGGTCAAGGTTGGTCAGCTCTTCAAAATGCCATGGACACCACGGCTGCGATACTGTCAGCCTATATGGCAGGTGGAACCCAAAAAGCATATGACATGGCCCGAGAATACAGCCAAAGTCGAATCGCATTTGGCGTACCTATCGGAACTTTCCAGCGTGTTCAGGATCACGTAATTGACGCAGTAACTCAGGCTGATGCAATCAAGTGGACAGCCTACGAAGCAACATGGAAGCTAGACGAAGGGCGCGATGACGCATCTCTAGCTGTCAGTGCTGCTAAAGCGGTGGCTAGTACTGGATATAGTCAGGCTTGCGACGCGTCGCATCACGTTCACGGTGGTATCGGGACCGATCTGGACTTCGGACTCACTCACTACACCAAGAGAGCACGCACATTCCAACACTACTTAGGTGATGCAATACATCATCGAAGAAGGGCAGCTGAGCTACTCGAGTTGTAAAACTTGCTCTTTCTCATAGCGATCGTACGCAAAGGGGGAGTTCAGCACTAACGCTGAGCTCCCCCTTAACTATTGGGCAATCTGAACGAGGTACGTGTGCAAGCAGAAGCCACAATTATTGAAATACGCGAAGAAACTCCCACAGTAAAATCCTTTCTTTTTGACCTAGGGGAAACACCGTTCAAGTATCTTCCAGGTCAGTGGGTCGATTTCTACATTGAAACTAAATCCGGATTGCAAATTGGGGGCTTCTCTATGACTTCATCCCCTACGGTCGAAGGCACGATCGAACTGGCGGTAAAACGGCTACCCTACGGTATACCTGCACAATACCTACATGACACAGCACGTGTTGGAGATTCATTCCATATAGATGGGGGATCGGGAAAGTTTTACTACGAAGAATCCAAGGGCGGACCGTTGCTACTAATAGCCGGAGGCATCGGGATAACCCCGATTATCAGCATCGCCCGATACGTAGCAGCCAAAAAGTTGGATATCAAGATGGACATCCTCTACAGTGCATCTACCCCATCAGAATTCGCATTCAAAACTTCAATTGAAGAAATTGTTGCGAGCTCTCATAATTTCGATTGCCTCTTCACTACAACCCAACACAGCGAAGAGCCATGGCACGGATACAGCGGTCGAATAAACGCTGAGCTTTTGCAACAATATACTACACGGAATGAAGATCCCCTTATCTACCTTTGCGGGCCCCAACCTATGATCACTGACATTGAAAATACACTATTGGATTTAGGTATTGAAGAAAAACGTATCAACGCCGAACGGTGGTGGTGATGCCATCCTTTATTATTATCTAAATCACCTATGAGGAGCTGCGAAGCATGCCAACAATAGTTGTCACCCCACCGGAGCCCAAGGTAAGAATGGCATTTATGGACGCATTGGAAACTGAGCGCATTGATTACGACAGGCATACAGACGGCTACTGGATATACCTCCGAGAATCACAAACAGATACATGGAATTCCCTAGTTTCCAAGTTTAAACTCAAGATTGAAGATACCGACCCACCTGCCTTTTTCTAACGCTATAAATGAACGCTACCACTACTTTGATGGGAGTGAAAACATGAGTATTCCCGCTGCCAGTAATGGCGATCTCACCTACGAACTAACCTCACCAGTTCCGGGTATGCAAATCGAAAATGTTGCGATACACGCAAGTGACAGAGATATATACGGAATCCTTAAATCCCGTGGCAAGAAACAGGATATCGTACTATGGGCAGGTTCTATTTTCAAAAGATCTGAAGGACAACGGACGAGTCCTATTGCGCTCACGGTATCAGATAGAATCCTGGGCAGCGGAATATCCTCTATGCTGCTCTCCTACAGTGATTACCCAGCTCAGGGTAATGATTTGTCTCGCTGCGTCCAAGACACGAAATACTGCTTACAGTTCCTTAGCCAGATAGGCTATGAGCGTATTATTATCGTAGGTCATTCCTTCAGTGGAGCTGTCGCAATAACTGCAGCGCAAACTAGCGACAAAGTTATTGGAGTGATTACACTGGCGAGTCAAACTCTTGGCGCCCAAACTGTATCCCATATTGCACCAAGGCCGATTCTGATTATTCATGGATTAGCCGACCAAACACTCGGCCCCCACTGCGGCGAACAAATCTACTCTTGGGCGTCTCAACCAAAAGAACTAGTCCTTATTGAGGAAGCTACCCATCGACTATGGGACCGTAGGGATATACTGGAACCATTACTAATTGATTGGATTAGTACACATATGGCCTAGAATTTCGATTCCTGTTTAGCGGGATCAACTGCACCCAGACCGAAAAATTCACCCTATTGAACATATAATGTCCTTAGCAAATTTCGCTCACACATAGTAAAGTTACGCTGTGGAGATCATGCTACGGACTACAAGCAATCACACAACCTAACTAAAGTCACTTTAGCAGTCAATGCAAAAACACTCAAAATATGCGGGGTTTGACCAAAAAATGTCTCCTACGTATAATGCGTGCCGTGTCACAAAAAAACTGGCTCCGGGAGCATGACCTGTGAATGATGCACCAAGAGATCACTGCGGCGTTGTCGGCATACATGCGCCTGGCGAAGAAGCTGCACGGCTAGCGTTTTTCGCACTTTTTGCACTGCAACATCGGGGGCAGGAAAGTGCAGGGATCGCAACTTCTAATCTCACAAGATTACGAGTGCACACCGCAATGGGATTGGTCACGCAAGCATTCAATGAAGACGATCTGGAAAAATTATCCGGGCATCTTGCAATCGGACACACTCGCTACTCAACAACAGGGTCAAACAAACTCAACAACGCCCAACCATTTCTCGCTACAGGACCTCATGGTGACATCGCTTTGGGGCACAATGGGAACCTCATCAACGCATCATCTCTAAAGAACGAGGTCTCTCTGGAATCCATAGCGTTGAGAGGATCGACTGATTCAGAAATCATAGCCCATCTTCTTGCACAAGCACCCGGGACGAATTGGGGTGAGAGAATTAGTTTTTTGATGCGAAGGCTTGAAGGCGCGTACTGTCTCACCGTTTTGACACCCGAAGGGGTCATTGGCATTAGAGATCCCTTAGGCATCCATCCTCTGTCTATTGGCAAACTCAATGGGGATGGCTGGGTCATAGCATCGGAAACATGTGCATTAGATCATCTAGGGGCAACCTTCGTTCGTGATGTAGTCCCTGGTGAAGCGGTCCTACTCACCGATGATGGTCCGCAAACAGTGTATCAAAATACGGCGAGCAAAGAGACTGCACTGTGCTCATTTGAATATATCTATTTGGCTAGGCCTGACAGCAACGTAAGCGGCAAGTTGGTGTACGCTACTCGACAGGCGATGGGAAGACAACTCGCTATTGAACATCCCGTGGACGCTGATGTAGTCATCGGAGTCCCCGATTCTGCATCTGCGGCTGCATCAGGGTTCGCGGAGCAAAGCTCCTTGCCCTATAAGGACGGTCTTATCAAGAACCGCTATGTTGGCAGAACCTTCATTGAACCCCATCAGCGCATAAGGGATCTTGGAGTAAGACTCAAATTCAATCCGATGCCGGAAATTATCAGCGGTAATCGTGTGGTCTTAGTTGATGACAGCGTTGTGCGGGGAACTACGACACCACATGTGGTAGAACTACTGCGCCGTGCTGGAGCCACAGAAGTTCATTTGAGAGTGAGTTCCCCACCAATACAGCACCCGTGTTTCTTCGGGGTGGATATGGGACCGCGAAAAGATCTTATTGCCGCAAGCAATTCCCTTGAGGACGTGAGGAGATTCACTGGTGCTGATACGATAGGATACCTTAGCGTGGAGGGCCTCATGGCGGCTATCGGTGGGAAAGAGAATGGGTTTTGCGGGGCGTGCTTCACAGGAGAATATCCCATACCTGTGCAATTGGAAATGGACAAGCTAGCTTTAGAGCATTAGCGCTATTAATAAACTGTAGCGCAAAGTACAGATTCGAATACACCGGAGCGACCAACACATAGTGGATGCCATCCCGCTGTCGCGATATTCAAGAACATAGCCCTGTAGTTTCAAAGACCCAAAGATGAGAGGATTTAAGATGCAGGCCCTGATTAGTGTATACGACAAAACGAACATAATACCTTTCGCCCAATCATTAGCAGAATCTAGCGTACATATTATAAGTACCGGAGGAACACAAAAATTATTAACTGAAGAAGCTTCACTTGTCGTGACACCTGTTGCAGAAGTAACTCAATCTCCGGAGATGCTAGATGGACGTGTCAAAACCTTGCATCCCAGAATTCATGGAGGAATTCTGGCGCTTCGAGACGACAAGAACCATATGCAACAACTTCAGGATTATTCTATTGACCCTATCGACATCGTCGTCTCGAATTTGTATCCCTTCGAGGATGTAAGCTCCAAGCCCGGCGTCACTATCAGCGAAGTAGTGGAGAATATTGATATCGGTGGCCCCTCGATGGTTCGGGCTGCCGCCAAGAATTTCTCAAGTGTCCTAATTGTCATTGACCCTATGGACTACGAGTGGATCGGAAACAGGATCCGAAACAATCAGACAATATCTTTTGACGAGCGAAAAGCCCTAGCTGCTAAGGCTTTCCAGCATGTAGCCCTCTATGACACGTTAGTTTCTTCATATCTGACAGACACTGACACCCTACCGCAGGAATTAACATTGGCGTACCGCCAAAAATACCCATTACGCTATGGAGAGAACCCACACCAAAATGCAGCTGTATACTCCAAAATCCCAAGCAAAGGCGGATTATCATGGGCAACGCAAGTACAGGGGAAAGAACTGTCATTCAACAATATTCTGGATGCTGAGGCTGCATGGAACACTGTGACAGACTTTGCGCAAGCCTCAGTAGCTATTATCAAACACCATAACCCCTGCGGACTTGCTAGCCATGATGACCAAGTTACTGCTTATACGCGCGCATTTGAGGGTGATCCGGTATCTGCATATGGAGGGATCGTAGCGTTCAACCGCATTGTAGATGAATCAACCTGTGAGTCCTTTGGATCGACGTTCTATGAAGTCGTTATCGCTCCATCCTACACTCCAGGGGCATTAGAAGTTCTAGCGCGCCGAAAGAATCTCAGAGTGCTTATCGCGGAGCAATCGGAGGCTGTATTGGACTACCACTTCATCCCCGGAGGATTGCTAATCCAAACTGCCGATGCCATTGAAGAAAATCCCGACACATGGCAAGTCGTTACAGAAACAAAACCCACACCTCAACAATTTGAGGATATGAAATTTGCATGGCAAGCAGCAAAACACGTAAAGTCCAATGCTATCGTGATAGCTGGGAGCAATGCATTGCTGGGAATGGGCGCTGGACAACCCAATCGAGTGACAAGCATCTACCTCGCTATTCGCGCTGCGGGCGCAAAATCGCAAGGCAGTGTATTGGCCTCCGACGCGATGTTTCCCTTTCCGGATAATGTCGAGGCCGCTTCTGAGGGCGGGATTGGAGCAATTGTCCAACCAGGGGGATCAATACGTGATAAAGAAATAATCGAAGCTGCTGACAAACTCTCCATCCCTATGGTATTTACCGGCATTCGCCATTTCAAACACTAAGCAATAAGGCTATCTTCTTGAGATTTGTAGGTCATCAAGTATAGCCGTGCATAAATGCCATCTAACTGCATCAACTCGCTATGAGACCCCTGCTCGACCAAGGCACCATGATCTAAAACAAATATTCTATCTGCCTCTCGAATCGTAGAAAGCCTATGGGCTATAACCACTGAGGTCCGACCCTCCAAAAGCACTCGTAAAGCTCGTTGAATTTGCGCTTCAGCCAAGGTATCAACGTTCGCAGTGGCCTCATCTAAAATAAGAATCATAGGGTCTGCAAGAACGGCACGTGCAAAACTAATCAATTGTCTTTGGCCTACACTAAGGTTCTCACCTCTCTCTTCCAGAACGGTTGCATACCCATTAGGGAGGTTCACGATGAAGTCATGAGCCCCCACAGTTTTGGCAGCTTGTATAACTTCATCACTTGAAGCGTCCGGCCTGCCAAAGAGAATATTTTCATTTACGCTGGCAGAGAACAAAAACGGATCTTGCAAAACCACACCCATGCCCTGAGCGATAGTCCGCTGTTGAACTTCCTTAAGGTTCTGATCATCAATAGTAAGGGATCCCTCAGTAACATCATACATCCGGGCGATAAGATTCACGAAGGAAGTTTTCCCTGCACCGGTCGATCCGACCAACGCCACTGTCTCCCCGGGTCTTATAGAGATATTGATGTCATCAAGAATTCTTACACCCGGAAGGTACTCGAGAGCTACATGATTAAACTCAATTTTACCTTGTCCTATAGAGATCGCGGGAGCGTCAGGTTGGTCGACAACATCAGACTTGGTATCCATCAACTCAAAAATCCTAACCCCGCCAGCCATGGCACGCTGCAATTCCGTGTATTGCATTATTATCATACGAAGAGGCTCAAATATCCTCTGCGCATACAAGAAAAATGCCACTAACTCTCCCATAGACATTTCTCCACCGTTGACTCGTAGTCCCCCCAATACAATAATGATAGCAAGTGACAAAGCAGACTGAATTTCTACAACTGGCATCATAATTCCGGATAGTCGGGCAGCAGCAATATTGGCATTGAGGTGATCTTTATTGACTTCATCGAAGTCTTGCATATTCACCGATTCTCTGCGATAACTCTGAACGGTACGAGCCCCAGATAAATTCTCATTCAGAGTCCCATTAACAACAGCAATCGCAGTGCGAACCCATACAAACGCATCCCTAGCACGACCTTGCCAAACCGCCACTACCATCAGAAGTATCGGTATCGGGGCCATAGCACCTAAGGCGAGGACCAAATCCATCCGAAACATCATGAAAACCATCGCCACCAAAATGAACAATTGCGATATAGTACCAACCAGCCCCTGAGTCATTACTTCCTGAATCTGGTTCACATCATTGGTAACACGAGACATGATGCGCCCAATTTGACTTCGATCCCAAAAACTCATTGACAGGGTTTGTAAATGGCGAAATAATTCCGTCCGCAGTATAAGGATGAGACCCTGCCCTATTCGTGCCATTTCAAGCATTTGAACCCGATTGCCAATTGCTCCAACAATAGCCACGACAAAGAAAATGAGACAGTAGATTACTAACCCATCCCAGTCACCAACTGATATATAGATATCAAACCCATGCCCGACCATACGTGGCAAGGCGACGCTAGACGCCATGAAAACCAATGTACCGAGAAGAGCCCATATCGCCCGCACCTTGAATGGGCCTAAGTATCCAAAAAGCCTCGATACAACTGAATGCTCATAGACGGAGCCATATTGTTCTTCATCATCCAAAAACGCATTAGTTGTTCCAGTATGCCCTCGCCCAGGGGGTCTTGAGGTCATCTCATATCACCTAATACCCCTTCACTATCAGTCAACTCTTTTCCCCCAATAGCATCAGCTTCGTGCAGTGCCTGTAAATCATAAATCTCTTTGTAAAGCCCACCAGAAGACAAAAGTGAATCATGCGTTCCAAGTTCAGCAATTGCTCCCTGATGAAGCACAACAATCTGGTCTGCCTCTACTAAACCTGCTAACCTCTGTGCGATAACAAAAGACGTCCTACCTGCCATGAGACCTTTCAGTGCTAGCTGAATAAGATGCTCCGTCTCTGTGTCAACACTAGAAAGCGAATCATCGAGGATAAGTATCTGAGGATTCAAAATTAGGGTACGGGCTATCGCTAATCTCTGACGCTGTCCACCAGACAATGTCACACCGCGTTCGCCTATCCACGTTTCATAACCGTCCTCAAGGCTCACGATAAAATCATGAAGCTGTGCAGCTTTTGCGGCTGCTACTACTTCCTCCATAGAAGCGTCGATATACCCATATGCAATATTGTCTCGTAATGAAGCTGAGAACAGGAAAACATCCTGCTGCACAACGCCTATTTGTCGCCTTAATGATTCTAAGGTCACATCCCGAATATCAACATCATCAATTAACACACGCCCTGCTGTCACATCATAAAACCGTGGCATTAGATTGATCAGAGAGGTTTTTCCGCTTCCCGTTAGACCAACAATTGCAGTAACTTTTCCCGGGTGGGCTTCAAGATTTATGCCTTCCAAGACGGGCGACTGTCCATCTCCATACGCAAAGGAAACTCCTTGGAACTTGACAAGTCCTTCGCCACGCGGCAATTCAGCAGCGTCTATCTTGTCAGTCACCATGGGAACTGCGTCTAGGATTTCAAATATCCGTTCGCCAGATGCAACTACTCTCGCGAATAAATTCCCCATCCATCCGAGCATTCGCACTTGTTCTGTAAGCATCAGCATATAGAAGATAGACTGAGTCAGCTCGCCACCAGTCAACTGACCATTCATTATTTCATAGCCACCATATAGCAAAGTGGCACCAACAATGAGATAAAGAATAAGGGTCATCAGTGGAGTATTGAACGCCTGCACTTCATTCGCACGCATATTCTTACGATAGAGATCATCCAAGTTTCTCTCAAATTTGTCCTGCTCATAATCTTGTCTGCCGAAAGACCGAATGAGCTTGGCTGCTGAAAGGTTCTCCTGCAATACAATCGTGACCCGAGCCAATTCCTGCTGAATTGATTGCCAGACTGGACGAAGCCTGGCACTGGTACTGATTGCTCGATAGGCTATCAGAGGCATCCCGATACATACTATAAGACCAAGCTGCCAATTTATAACTAATAGTATGACCATTACACCCAAGAAAAATGCAAGCGTTTGAATAGGTCTGGGTAATCCAAAACTAAGAAACATCCTGAGAGATTCCACATCCGCGGTCGCGCGCGACATAATTTCTGCAGTCTTCACGTGGTCATAAAAATGAAAACTTTGCCTTTGTATACTGTCATACATTTTGTTTCGGATATCGTACGCCGCTTTCTGGGAAAGAATCTGACTGTAATAGGTAACTCCGAACATGAAGCCACCCCTTAACAACCCAGTAATAATTACCCCGCCAGCTATTAGGAGTAAAATCCCTACAATATTGCCGCCAGAGGAGTTAGCGGCGTCTGCTTCTTCCCGTATCAGATCAAAAGATCTCCCAAGCAACCAAGGTAGTAAAAACATGACTAACGTGTTCAAGAGAAGGGACGCAGAGGTGGCAATAATATCTCGACGGTAAGGAAAAGAAAAAGAGACGGCCCTGTACAATATACGAAGATTGTACCTGACTTTAGTTAGAAACTTCTCGCTAGATGGCACTATGCCCGTCTCCTAGATTGGAACTTACTATGAAACTAAACGGTCGCTATACGTAAGCTAGCACTCATTAGCCACTGAAAGTACAATGGATCCGGTGCCTCAATCACTGCTCTAATAGGTGTATTCCCTTTAAATATACACCTATTCTACCTCTACGAGTAGGATTAACATGGTAATCTAAAGCGACTGTTATCGCAAAAATAAGCGAATGCCATACCGTAATCCCCCCATATCTTGCGCAATATGTACAATACGGTATGCTATTAGCGAAGGAAACTATGACAGCAAACAACCAAGAAATGAATTTCGCAATCCGCTCAATGAACCTTCCTGACTCACCCAGTCTTTCGAGCATTGAGCGCGATGCGTTCCCGACTCAACGTCCTCCGACGCCATTCAAACGCGATATCCACAACAAGAAAGCTCGATACTTGGTTGCATACAAATTGCAAAATGAAACTGATGACGAACAGACTGGTATAGCGAATCAGCAAGAAAACCTTGGGGCTTTTCGTAAGGTACTCCATCGAATATCTCATCGAAGCCACGAAGACGATGACATTGATCCCAGGATCATCGGATACATTGGAAGTTTCTTTCAACTTGACGAAGCGCATATCACTGCAGTAGGAGTTCATAGCACGTATAGAGGTAGGGGAATAGGAGAGCTACTCCTAATCGCTGGAATAGAGTTGGCCCAACTACGAGACGCACGAGAAGTTACACTCGAAGTCCGCGTATCAAATCAAATTGCCCAATCACTCTATCGCAAGTATGCGTTTGAAGAAAAAGGGATACGACCAAAGTACTACACGGATAACAATGAGGACGCAATGATAATGACAACACCTAACATTCAAACAGCAGAATATCGAGACCTGTTATTGTCACTTATAACTTCGCACAGCGCCCGACACGGACTTTCCACAAGAGATGTGGGAAACTAGGCCATCGATACTGACTGTCTGTTCGCCAACAACCAATACAACTAATTATTTGCCTAATTCACTGTCCATCCTGTAGCATCGAACCTACAAACACTCGGAGGTACTAACGTGGACATCTCTTGGATCCGTAGCCAAATACCTGCAAGCGAAAACAACATTTACCTGAACACAGGTTGGGAAGGACCTTCGACACTCGGGGTAGTCAAAGCGGTGCACGAACAAATTGCCTTCGAAAACGAGGTAGGCCCCACAACTCCTCCAGTAATTGAACACGGAATGAAGCTGGAAGAAGATACAAAATCTGCTTTAGCGGCAATGGTGCATACAAACCCAGATGAATTGCTGCTCACTCAAAATACTACCCACGGACTCAATATCATACTTAACGGAATTCAATGGACCCCTGAGGATGAAGTTATCATCTTAGATATTGAGTACCCATCGGTAATGGTACTAGCATTACATCTCCGAGACACATACGGAGTTAACCTTCGAACAGTAGTCGTATCGCCAACAGAATCCCATGCGGGAATATTGTCAAAAATTGAAGCAGCTATAACAGATAAAACTAAGCTTATCTTTGCTAGCCACATCCACTACCTCAATGGGCTACGAATGCCAGGAAAGGAACTGTGCGATCTAGCACACAGCCATGGCGTAGAGGTACTTTTTGATGGGGCTCAAGGGTTGGTTCATGTTGACCTAGATCTCCATAGCATGGGAGTGGATTACTACTCCATGCCGGGTCAAAAGTGGTTATTGGGACCTGATGGGATCGGGGCTCTCTACATAAAATCGGCAAATATATCAAAGCTGCGTCCTAGTTTCGTTTCCAGCAGGGCAGCCAAAACATGGGATGCCCTCGGAAATTACGAAGTTGACGCAGAATCCATTGGGAAATTTCGTCTCACAACAACAAGTGCCCCTATCAAGGCAGGGTTCAAGGAAGCACTCAGGTTTTTCACGGAAGATCTGGGAGGGATACCTGAAGTTGAACAGTTAACTCAGAATCTGGCATCCCGAATGAAAACTGAATTGAGTGTAATCCCTGGGCTAACTCTTCACTCTCCATCAGGCGCCCCAGAGGCCACAAGCCTAGTGACCTTCACTCTCGAAGGGAAAAATGCGAGCGATATAGTCAGCGAATTGTGGACAAGGAAGCGAATAGTTTGCCGGGCAATTCAACCTCTCAACGGAGTACGGCTATCTCTCCATATCTTCAATACCGAATCAGATATAGCCCAAGCTTTCGATGCAATCCAAGCTCTTTGAGATCGTCGAACTTAATCCAATCGAAACCACAGTGATCGAAATTGATATCATCTCCCCTACCTTATAGGTAGCTCTTATACGTCAATCAGATCAAAGGACTCTCGCCAACCTGAACGGTGCCTGATTAACTGTCAGTTAACGATCGTTTATGATAGGATGGTGTATCAGTGACCTTTAGTCTGGCATACTTCTAAACATCGGATTGACAACACGTGGATCGAACTTCGAAAAGCCCTCCAAAGCAGGGACCATTTAACATCTTCTACGGATGGTGGCTGGTAGGTCTAGCTGTATTCACGATGACCGTCATCATCACCCCAATGTTCAAAGGTCTGGGGTTTTTCTTTGTCGGACTTGAACGCACGTTTGGCTGGAAACGAGACAAGTTATCCTTGCCCTTCACCTTTGCACGGGCCGAAGGTGCCCTCATGGGACCAATAGAAGGATACATGGTAGACCGTCTCGGAGCGAGACGAACTGTTATATTCGGTCTGCTGCTCCTCGCAGCAGGATTTCTCTGGTTCTCTTGGATACCGAGTTTCGCTCAATTCTTCGCCGCATTTCTCGTCATAACAGCCGGAGGGGCATTTGGTGGATTTATGCCCTTCATCGCTGCAGTCAACAACTGGTTCCGCCGCCAGCGTGCGAAGGCAATGGCATTTGCAATGCTTGGGATCAGCTTAGGGGGACTCGTCGCCCCTTTACTGGGTCTAGCGGTAGATGAGTATGGATGGCGGATGGTCGCTAGAGCTTTCGGATTTGCAATTGCAGCCATGGCAGTACCAATAGGTTTAATGGTGAAAAACCGACCAGAAGATTACGGCCTTCTACCCGACGGTGATCGCCCAGGCGCTCTGGGTAATGACGAGGATGAAGAACCAGAGACTTCTTCCAGTGTTACCAATGCACTCAAAACTCGAGGATTCTGGCTGGTATCTACCTGCCATGGGCTCTCCGCAATGGCCCCAGTAACTTTATCTATTCACATGGTGCCCGCACTTAGCGATGCTGGATGGTCACTCGCTGCTGCTGGCACTGTACTGACCGTAGAAGCAATAGCAACTGCAGGCTTCCAAGTAGTTGGAGGGTTCGTCGGCGACAGAGTTCGAAAAGAACCAGCAATCACGGCCTGTATCGCAATCCAGGCAATTGGGGTGCTCCTTCTCGCACTCGGGCTAGCCACCAAAGACTCCCTGACGATCTTTGCAGGTGTAGCACTATATGGTGGTGGCCTCGGATCGCGCGTCCCACTTATAACATCTATCCGCGGTGATTATTTCGGGCGAAACAGCTTTGGTACCATCATGGGGGTATCACAAGTTCCGATGAATGCAATCATGTTTGGCGCACCTCTCGCCGCAGGTTGGTTATACGAAACTTTCAAGTCGTATACCATCCCGTTTGTCGGCCTGGCAATACTGAATCTCCTAGGCGGCGTTATTATGCTGTGGTCAAAACATCCCGACGAAGATTCAGTACCCTCAATGAAAAGCAGAGCCTTCTGGCTACCGACTGCCCGAAATCAGAATCCTGTATAGACTTTCTGATGCACGAGCCCCTGTAGTGCTCCATCATTATTGACACGGTCCGCACAGCATGGTATTGATAGCACCATCCTCTCAGAAATTCCATGGAATTTATATAAGGTGGTGCATAATGGACAAACCTCTTCCGCTCTCAGGAATTCGTGTCTTAGACTTCACCCATATTGTAGCTGGCCCCCAATGCACCCGAATCTTAGGTGACATGGGAGCCCAGGTGATAAAGGTCGAAACCGAGCAAGCTCTAGATTCTCTGCGTATGTCCCCCATTGGCATAGGGGGAGAAGCGGGACCAAACCGAAGTGGACTTTTTGAATATTTCAACCGCAATAAACTCAGCGTTACGATAAATGCTTTGCATCCATCTGGGCTGGCTATCATCAAGAAACTCCTAGCAGTTTCAGATATTGTCATTGAAAACTTCAGTTCGAAAGTGCTGGAACGCTGGGGGCTATCTTATGACGAGCAAGTAGCAATAAAGCCGGACATCATCTATGCCAGCATCACAGGATTCGGACACAATGGTCGTGATCGCGAATACAGTACGTGGGGACCAACTGCCCAAGCACTTTCCGGGCTGACATTGATGTCAGGGCTCCCGGGAGAACGACCCGCTGGGTGGGGCTATAGTTTTCTCGACCATACCGCTGGTTACAACGCAGCAATCGCAGTATTGATGGCTCTCCACCACCGCAATAATACGGGTGAAGGACAATGGGTCGATTTAAGCCAAATCGAAACAGGAATGGTTCTTACCGGTCCACAAATCCTTGATTATACAGTTAATAACAATCCATACCGGCGACAAGGATTACCTGCTGGGAATCACGCTACTCACCCTAAAGTTGCTCCGCACAATACTTATCAGTGCAAGGGCATTGATAAGTGGTGTGTCATAACAGTCCCAGACAATCAACACTGGGGTAAGTTTCAAAATGCCTTGAGTTCAGAATCATGGGTGCACAATGAAAAATTCCAGAGCAATGAGCAACGTATCAAGCACGAAGCTGAACTAGATACTCTTATTGAGCAATGGACGATCAACAAGACACCACACGAAGTGATGCATTGGCTGCAGTCATTCGGTGTAGCTGCTGGAGCAGTGCAGACGAACGCAGACAAAGTGGAACGAGACCCACAACTTCGTGCAAGAGATTTCTTCGTGGAGTTTCTTCATCGCGAAACCGAAGAGTACTACGAAACAGACCAATTCCCAAGCAAGTTTACTGTCACAGATAGTTCTGTCAGACAAGGATCCCCTCCGATTGGAGCTGATACTTTAGAGGTACTCCAGACCGTACTTGATCTATCTACAGAAGAAATCACATCTTTGTACGAAGAGGCAGCCCTGTAATTCCCATTAATGGCACACTAACGGAGGCAGCATGACTAAAGCACTTGAGGACCTTACTGTACTTGAAATCACTGATGACAAAGGAATGTATGCTGGAAAACTACTCGCTGACATGGGAGCAACTGTAATTCTCATAGAGCCCCCAACCGGTCATGCGGCAAGGCATGTAGGGCCTTTCGCTAGCAACATTCCTGATCTCAACTCAAGCTTACTGTTCTGGTATAACAACACTAACAAGAAGAGCACCACAGTCGACATTCAGACTGATACTGGCGCCAGCATTGTAAGAGACCTAGTTAAGTCCGTGGACATCGTGATCGAATCAACGCCGCCCGGCTACCTCGAATCGCTTGGGCTTGGGTATTCCCAATTATCCGAGATTAATCCTAAATTGATTATGACCTCCATAACACCATTCGGACAAACCGGCCCATATAGAAACTATGAGGCTTCCAATCTCGTACTCATGGCGATGAGCGGTATTATGAATAGCTGTGGATATGACGATCTCCCAGGTTCACCCCCCATTTCCTGTGACGGATTGCAAGGATATGCAACAGGTTGCAATCTAGCAGTTATTGCGACACTTACGGCTCTGTACCACCGAGACATCAACCAAGAGGGTCAATGGATAGACTGCTCTATCTACGAAGCCCTCTCAGGGACTACCGAAGCTGCCATGCCCAACTGGTACTTCAACAAGCAGACTCCATTTCGCCAAACCGGCCGACATCATGGTGTAGTAGCAACTCCATCAACCCAGTACGAAAGCGGAGATGGTAAGTTAATCAATGGATTCGATATCCCGCCCAGAACGGTAGCTCGCTGGGATGCACTGATTTCCTGGATGGATGAAACTGGAATGGCCAAGGAACTCAAAGACGATTCCTTCCGACAGATGATCCGAGAACGATCGAGAGATAAAGACAAAATCGACATTATTGTACTGCGAGTGCGTGAATTTATTAAAAGTATGCCCGCTGAAGAAGCCTATCACAGGGCGCAACAAATAAGATTGGCCTGGGCAATAATTCGCAGCCCTGAAGAAACACTTCAGGATCCGCACTTTGCTGAGGACCGACAGTTTTTTGGGGAAGTACATCATCCAGAAACCCAGCAGTCCTATAAATATCCTGGGGCTCCATATAAATTCCACAAAACCCCATGGAGTATTGACCGCCGTGCACCACTGCTTGGTGAAGATACCCTTCAAGTACTACACGACCTACTAAGCTTCACCCCAGAAGACCTTGTGCTTCTGAGGGAAAGCAGAGTAATCTAAGCTCGTTTCTATGGGTATTTTCCTGCACGAAACGCACCAAATTATGATTGCAATCGCAGGGTAATCGCAAGGACTCGCCGTTTTTCGTATTCCGAAAGAACAACACGCACTGCATTCACCTTCCAGAACTAAGTATGTGACGTATTCCGTTACAAATTAAAACGCGGTCGCAACCTATTGCATTTGCAATTTTAGTCAGCGATAATATTCTGACGATGTTGGTTAAGGCACGGTTAACCGGTTGTTAAAACTTACACAAACGGAATTCGTAGCCTCGCCAAACACAGCAGAAATCAAGAAAGGATGGAGGGCATATGAACCTACGTGCAAGAGCGAGTCTCTGGATTGCTGTCCTGAGCATCTTCGCCTTAGTCTATAGTGCGGCTTGTTCTAGTTCAGAGTCGACCACGACAACGACAACTGCTCCGGCAGCTGTTTCTGAACCAACCGCAACCCCTATCACTACCGGTGACGTAGTAGAAAGAACCCGGGAGGCAGAGGGGCGACCAGTGATGACTGCAGAGTTGATAGACATGGTGCCAGATATGACAGCCGAGGAGATCCTCAACTACTTCCCAGCATCATACCCCAAGGACTTTGAAAATTCCGATATAGTCAAGGGAGGAATTTTCAAATTAGCCGTAACATCAGATATTTCGACTTGGGACACGCGAGTCTCCGCAGCGGGAGGTACGACCTCCATCGGGAACTGTGTATATGAGCGATTCGTTCAGTTCCAACAAGGAATCGGTCGCGATCCTAACAGTCCTGCAATAGTTGGAGACATGGCCCACACATGGGAATGGAACGACGACGGCACAAAGTTGACTTTCCACCTCAACGACAACATGTATTGGGGTGACCCTGACGACATATCAGCCCAAGGACCTAAGATCGTCGCCAGTGATTTCGTATACACTGTTACTGAATATCGCGACAACAGCGTCCATGGAGGCGCATATAAGACTGTATCCAATGTTGAAGCGCCTGATGACGTAACCCTCGTCATAACCTTCGACAGTGCGTCATATTTCATCCTTCCCTTCCTGGCGAGTAAAGACGGACTTCAGTTCAACCCACATCTCGCTAAGGATGGCACGCTTTCCAAGCGTTTGAGTGGCCCGGGGCCGTTCAGAATGACAGAAGCGAAGAAAAGTATCCAAATGGTGTTGGACAAAAACCCGCATCACTTCTGGAAAGACGAAGATGGGTACCAGCTACCATATCTTGACCAAATACGCTTCATAGTAGTACCAGATGCAACGACCAGGACTGCTATGTTCAGGACCGGCAAGGTGCATTACGCCCAGACAAGTGGAGTAGACCTTAGAGAACTCCAACGCCTGCTACAACAGGTGCCGGGCATGCAAATCAGTGCTAGTGCTGAAGACGGCAGAGGTTGGGTGATTAGCCCACAATTAGGTGGAGAAAATCCCATTACTGCCGACGTGAACGTCCGAAGGGCTATGTCCTTGGCCCTTGACGAAAAAGGTTTGTCTGATGTCATATGGGAAGGACGCGGGATGCCAGGAGATCCGAAATACGAATGGTGGCATTACAGAGACACTCCACCAAGCTTCACCGAAGATCTCGACGCTGCATGGGGGCCATGGCTGAACCACTACGATGTACCACAAGCCCAAGCCATCATGTCGGAAGCTGGGTACGGTGATCTAACGCTTGAAATCCCATATTACAACTACAGTGCGTACATAGCCGACATGCTCGCTATTGCAGTTGACGACATGAGTAAGATCGGCATTAAGCTGAAGCCTCAAAGTCAGGACTACAGCGCATACAACTCTAAGCTTCAAGCTCACAGCCAAAAGGATCTAATCCTCTCCTGGCAGCAACAAGCC
>Ga0310344_10001064_pt1 | contig 21236 bp, 24 predicted proteins | sample HC15DNA20200_MG_FD_203801 | JGI IMG/M metagenome (GOLD analysis project Ga0310344, IMG submission 203801) | Marine microbial communities from station ALOHA, North Pacific Subtropical Gyre - HC15-DNA-20-200_MG | ecosystem: Environmental > Aquatic > Marine > Oceanic | place: Pacific Ocean: North... | reverse complement strand
GCAACGGGCTTAGGCGACGCGGCACATCGATGAACCCAACCGCACGCGAGGTGTTTTACCCCAGCGGTGAATTGCTAGCAGAAGGAAGTATTCTGCGTCAATTAGACCTTGCGGCAACGCTTACGGCCTTGGCCAACGAAGGGGTTGACGGCTTCTATCGTGGTGACGTTGCTGAAAAGCTTGTCGATGGAGTTCGGGCTGGAGGTGGTATTTGGACACTTAAGGACCTCGCGAATTATCGTGTTGTAGAGCGCCAGCCGCTAGTCGGGACATATCAGGGCGCAACAATTATTTCCGTACCTCCGCCGTCGTCAGGTGGCGTCGCGCTCATCAATATGCTCAATATTCTCTCCGGTTATGATCTCGCACAGGCTGATACTGTGATGCGTACGCATCTTCTCTCAGAAGCTATGCGCCGCGCCTATAGGGATCGGGGTGAGTATTTGGGCGATACGGATTTCGTTGACGTACCTCTTCAGCGTCTATTGCATCCTCTCTATGCGGCGGGTCAGCGTATGAGTATACGAATCGATCGTGCGACACTAAGCGACGACCTACCTGGAGTTTTCTCGGCAACTACCGGCGGCGGGGATCAAACTAGTCATTTTTCCGTGTTAGACACAGAGGGAAATGCAGTTGCCGGTACCCAGTCTATTAACTTTTCTTATGGCAGCGGTTATATGTCACCCGGTACTGGGGTTTTGTTAAATAATGAAATGGACGATTTTTCGATTAAGCCTGGCGTCGCGAACGGTTACCAACTGTTAGGTGCTGAGGCGAACGCGATCGAACCTGGAAAACGTATGTTGTCGAGTATGACGCCTACGATACTTATCGATGAAAACGGTATGGGTGTGCTTGGCACTCCCGGGGGTAGTAGAATTATCACGATGGTTTTGTTGGCTGCTCTGGAGTGGATCGACGGTGCTGATGCAGAGAGTATGGTGTCTTTGTTGCGAATCCATCATCAATACTTTCCTGACCGTATTGGTTACGAAAGTAACGCGCTTACACTTGAGCAGGTGAATAGGCTTGAGAGCCTCGGGCACTCGGTGACAGAGGCTCGTGGTAGCTTTGGCAATATGCAGGCTGTTACCTGGGATTTTTCTACCGGTGAGGTTGAAGCGGCGTCTGACCCTCGGGGAATCGGCGAGCCGAGATACGGTCTGCGCTGATGTTGGCTGCTTAGCGCTGACACTGAGAGCAATAATAGGTTGCCCGTTGTCCGATAACGCAATGTTTAATAGGGGTTTCACACTCGGTACAGAATTCGTTTGCTCGGCCATAGACTGATAGCGTCTGCTGGAAATAACCAGGAGTACCGTTTCCATCGACGAAGTTCCGAAGCGTCGTTCCTCCAGATGCTATGGCTTCGTTGAGCACGGTACGCACAGCATCAACGAGCAACTCGAAGCGTCGTTCCGCGATCCTCCCAGCGGAACGCTTTGGATGAACACCCGCCCGAAACAATGCCTCACTGGCGTAGATATTTCCGACCCCGACGACGATACGGTTATTCATAAGAAACTGTTTGATTGCTACCCGTCGCTGGTGCGATACCCTCGACAGATAGTTAGCACTAAACTGATTGCCTAAAGGTTCCGGGCCGAGATTTTTTATCAGCCAGTGATTGGTCGGAGAATTTGTAAAATGCACGCTACCGAATCGACGTGGGTCGTTGAAGCGTAACTGTGCGCCAGACGTAAATATAAAATCGATGTGATCGTGTCGGGATGGTGTTATCGGCTCGCGTAAGAAACGCAAGTTACCGGACATGCCTAGATGAATGAGTAGTGTTCCCTCGTCGGTTGTAATAAGCAAGTATTTTCCGCGCCGAGTCACCGAACGCACACATTGCATCTGAACCTGTTCAGCTAACGAGCTCTCTACTAACCAACGTAGCCGCGGTTGTCGAACAACTACGTCCGTTATCGTTTGCCCGACCAGTAGCGGTTCTAAACCGCGTCGTATAGTTTCTACTTCCGGTAGTTCGGGCATCGTCCAAGCTTACGCGCCCTCTACTTTCCTCGCTAGCGCTAAACGGTTGTGAGTTGTCTCGCAGTGTTCAGATTTTGACGTAGGCGAGCACGAGCACGAATAATAATAGCCGCTAACCACTCTCGGAGATTTACGTATGCGTGCCGAAGCAATTGGTATTAAAGTTCCGCTGGCACTATTGGGTGTTTTCGGTTGTCTGTTGCTACCGGAGCCGGTCCCGGTTTTAGTAAGAATTAAGGGTGACGTGGTTGCTATTTTATCTTTGTCTCTTTATATGCAACATGTTTTCGGATTCGTGGGTCGTACTTCTTTATTTCCATTTTTTCCGGGTGGAGCCGACGGTTTTTCGTCGTAGTGTAGTAATGTCCGGTTCCCGCTGTAGACATGAGTCGAATTTTTTCTCTCATCTTTTTTGTCCCAGTTATATTTTCTCGCCGCGTTCGCGCAGGTTCTTGACTACTTGCTCGATGCCAAGCTTATCGATAATACGTAGGCCTTTCCGAGAGACCTTGAGCTTTACGAATTTTCTCTCGTTCTCCAGCCAAAATCGTTGCGTATGAAGGTTGGGTAAGAACCTCCGCCGCGTTCTGTTGAGCGCGTGGGAAACATTATTTCCCGACATCGGTCGTTTTCCGGTTACTTGGCAGACTCTGGACATTTCTATGCCTTGTGCCTAGCTAGTAGAAGGCGGGGGACTATACCGTCTAGCACAGCCTATATCCAGCCCCCCCCGCTTAGTTTTTCGGGACTAGGGAGCTTTGCGTTATGGCGTAGAGATTAATTCAGCACCTTCCCAAACAAAACGGCAGCGCGATCTGCAGTGTTTTCAAATAGTTTGCCATAATGAATCAAGCGGGGTTGCCTGAGAGGAACAGATAGGTTAATACCCTTCAGCTCTGGACTTCCCATGGACAACCTCGGTTCGCTTCGAAAATTGAAATTAAGGCTGGGGGTAGGTCCGGGGAAGAATCTACAATTGTTTAAGAAAGCGCGAAAAACGGCGGTCGTTGCTGGAAAAGGTGCCGTCGGAAGGCTAAGCTCCATAATGGTATTAGGATAGCTATGGCTAAAATTAGCACAAACGCAGGCCCTAAGATTTTGCTAGGAGTCACGGGGGGTATTGCCGCCTACAAGAGTCCGGAGCTCGTTCGCAGGCTTAAGGATCGCGGTGCGCAGGTTCAGGTTGTGATGACTCGGGCCGCTGAAACGTTTGTTTCGCCCCTAACCTTCCAGGCGGTGTCCGGCCGCCGGGTTTGTGGGGAACTCTGGGACGAATCGGCTGAGGCCGCAATGGGCCATATTGAGCTCGCGCGTTGGGCTGATCTTATCGTAATCGCTCCTGCGACTGCGCATTGTATGGGGCTATTGGCTGCCGGTCTTGCCGAAGACCTTCTGTCTACGATCTGTGTCGCTACGAAGGCGCCCATAATTCTTGCTCCTGCAATGAACCATGTTATGTGGGGTAACCTGGCAGTACAGGGCAATCGAAAGCTGTTGGAGCAGCGCGGTATCCGAATGCTCGGACCGATGGCCGGTGACCAAGCTTGTGGGGAGGAGGGTCCGGGTCGGATGATGGAGCCTGGGGATATTGTCCGTGCCGTGTTCGAAGAACCGGCGGTCCTTGTTTCCGAGTCGCTAAGCGGGCTCAAGACCATTGTTACAGCTGGTCCCACCCGTGAACCCATCGATCCGGTGAGGTACATTACCAATCGGAGTTCGGGAAAGATGGGTTACGCGATTGCCGCTGCCGCGCAGCAGGCAGGAGCTGATGTGATATTGGTTAGCGGCCCGGTTTCACTAGCGACACCGCCCGGAGTGAAAAGGCTAGATGTTGAGAGTGCCCAAGGGATGTACGAAGCCGTTCATGAACATATCGATGGTACTGATTTATTCATCGCCTGTGCTGCGGTATCGGATTATCGGCCACAGAAACCTTCGGCGCGGAAGATCAAGCGTTTGGAAGGTGAGGTTAATTTGGGGCTGATCCGTTCCCTGGACACGCTGGCTAGTGTAGCCGCGCTCGATGAAGGGCCGTTCACGGTCGGTTTTGCGGCCGAGACTGAAGATGTCACTCATCACGCTGCAGAGAAACTTAAGCGTAAGGGTTTGGATATGATCGCTGCTAACCGTGTCGGACCCGACTGTGGTTTCGATCAGGAGAGTAACTCTCTAACGGTAATGTGGGACGATGATCAAGTAAAACTTGAGCGGACGACCAAGCCGATACTAGCTCGCCACCTTATCGAACTCATCGCTAAACGCTATCGCGTTTGCTGTGAAGATAACAGCTCTTCTTCGCAAATGGCTTAAGCCTGAGCTGAATGACCGAGCCGGCTTTTCAGAATGTACAGCTCAAGATCGTCGATACACGTCTTGGGAGGGATATTGCGTTGCCTAAGCCGAGCACTCCGGGGTCGGCGGGAGTCGATCTGCGCGCTTGTCTTGATGACGTCCTGGAACTAGCTCCCGGAGAATGCGAACTGATATCCACTGGTCTTGCTATATATCTCGACGACCCTGGACTAGCCGCGTTGATATTGCCGCGTTCCGGGCTCGGACATAAACACGGGATCGTACTAGGAAATCTAGTGGGGTTGATTGACTCGGATTACCAGGGAGAGATTTTTATTTCCTGTTGGAATCGTGGGACGACCACTTTCAGTATTAAGCCGGCCGAGCGTATTGCGCAACTCGTGATTGTCCCCGTTCGTCAGGTGAATTTTCAGGTTGTCGATTCTTTTGCAAAAAGTGACCGCGGGGCCGGGGGTTTCGGTCACACTGGCCGTGCTTAGTCGACTGATCTACGATAGGAGTTAGTTCATCCGCGGTCAGAGTTTCTTCACAAAGTGCGCGATGCTTTACGGCTAAGCCAGATCTTTTCAGGTTGTGGTGAGACTGGGGGAACTAATTAGGCTAAGTTTTTTACAATGGCCACCCAGTCTATTCCAAGGTAATCCCATAGCGATTGCGATACGAAACGACGCTTAGCAGGTGTTCGGAAAGCTCGCTGTTTTCCTTGAGATGATTTACTAGATCAGTTAACGAGACAATACAACGTACGGGTATCCCAACGTTCTCCTCCAGTTCGCGTACAGCTGAAATGCGATTTTGGTTGCCAATTTCCTCCCGGTCCAGGGCGACTAGTACGCCCGCGGGTTCCGCGCCAGAGGCTCGGATTATTTTGATTGCTTCGTTTATCGCCGTTCCCGCTGTAATCACGTCGTCTAGAATCAGGACGCGCCCCTTTATGGGCGCCCCGACACTTACGCCACCCTCCCCATGATCTTTCGCTTCCTTGCGGTTGTAGGCGAACGGATAACTTATGTCGTGGTGCTCGGCAAGTGCGGCAGCTGTCAAAGTCACTAGGCCAATTCCCTTATATGCTGGCCCGAACAACATATCGAATTCGATATCCAACTCAGTCAGTGCGGAGGCGTAACAACTTCCGAGTTTTGCGGCTGCATGGCCGGAATTAAATAAGCCGGCGTCAAAGAAATATGGACTGAGACGCCCGGATTTGAGCTCAAACTCCCCAAATCTCAGCACGCCGGATTCCAGTGCCAATTCTAGAAATTTTTTCTTATACGTTTCCATAGAGACCAAATCATGACCTTGCTCTATGATACAGCGCTTAAAAAGAATTGGGGATTCCACTCGATTCGTTTCTTTGTAGTGAGTGATAGGTTCCAAGATGAGGGTTAACTAGGGTGAGAGTTGTCAGTTTTAATGCCAATGGACTGCGCGCGGCCGCTAGAAAAGGTTTCTTCGACTGGTTCGCGAGGCAGAAAATTGACGTGCTCTGTGTTCAGGAACTCAAAGCGAAGGCGGAGCAGTTAGAAGGAACGCCGTTCGAACGGCGGGGCTATTATCGATATCTCCACGATGCTGAACGTCCTGGATATAGCGGAGTAGCGATTTATTCGCGCGTTGAACCCAACGATGTAGTTTACGGGTTGGGATCGCCTGAATTTGATGCCGAAGGCCGATACGTTGAGGCAATATTCGACAATCTGGCTATCGTAAGCGTTTATCTTCCCTCGGGATCGGCCGGTGACCACCGGCAGGAGTCGAAGTTTCGTTTTCTGAATTTGTTCGAGAAACATCTTGATCGTCTACGAAAGAAGAAGCGCTCCTATATTTTGTGTGGCGATTTCAACATCGCACATAAGGAGATTGACTTAAAAAACTGGCGTGGCAATCGAAAGAACTCTGGTTTTCTGCCTGAAGAGAGGGCCTGGATGGACCGTGTGCTGACGACCGGCGGCTATGTGGACGCGTTTCGCGCGCTCAACAAAGAGCCAGATCAGTATACATGGTGGTCAAATCGCGGTCAGGCGCGAGAGAAAAATGTCGGTTGGCGAATTGACTATCATCTTGTCTCATCGGATCTCGAACGGCATATTGAGCGGGTCGCGGTCTATAAAAACAAGTGGTACTCGGATCACGCTCCGCTTACGATCGACTATGATCTCTAGCATGCCAGGATTCAGTTGGAGTGTTTTTTTTGGCGCTCGTTTCTGGCTTGCGGGGGTCATGGGTTTTGCCGGTGGCGTACCTTTGCTGCTGACACTAACGGTGCTCCAAGCCTGGCTCCAGTCCGAAGGCGTGAGTCTTACGACTATTGGCTTTTTAGCCTTGGTAGGCTTGCCTTACAATCTCAAATTTCTCTGGGCGCCTTTAATAGATCGGTTCAACCCGCTGGGCTTCGGCCGGCGCCGAAGCTGGTTAATTATCAGTCAGTGTTGTCTGGCGCTATCCATCGCGATTCTAGGGACTCAGGATCCGCTTGGGGGTGTCTGGAAGGTGGCTCTCGCGGCTTGCCTCGTAGCATTTTTCTCCGCTACCCAAGATATAGTGATCGATGCCTATAGAAGGGAGACTCTAGCCGACGCTGAGCAGGGCCTGGGAGCGTCGATGTATACCTACGGATACCGTCTGGGGATGCTCCTCGCCTCTGCGGGCGGATTGATCCTCGCCGATCTTATCGGATTTGCCGGCGTTTACTTCTTTATGGCGGTAGTCATGCTCTCGATGGTTATTGTCACTGTCATGGCGCCTGAGCCAGGTGTTGTGAAAAATGCACCTCGTAGTCTCAAGGCTGCTTTTGTAGGGCCATTCATTGAGTTCTTTGGCCGGCATAGTTTTGCCGGGCCCGCGGTTTTAATGCTCGCCTTTATCCTGTTTTACAAACTCGGAGATAATCTCGCCAGCCACATGACGATCCCTTTCTATCTAGAAACGGGGTTCTCGAACACCGAGATTGGTACGGTTGTGAAGTTCTTCGGAGTAGCGCCCTTGTTGTTCGGAGTTTTCATTGGCGGAGTTCTCACGTTAAAAGTGGGGCTATACAGAGCGTTGATAATTGCCGGAGTCTTGCAGGGAGTGTCAACTGCGGGATTCGTGGTCTTGTCAATAGTCGGATACGATCTCTGGTGGCTCGCGGGAGTTATCGCTTTCGAAAATCTTACCCAGGGAATGGGGAGTGCTGCTCTGCTAGCTTTCATGGCGTATCTTACCGATCGGAGATTTACTGCGACTCAGTTCGCTATGCTATCAGCGCTTGCTAGTCTGCCTCGAGTAGTTCTTACGGCGCCCACTGGTTGGCTGGCGACGCAATTAGGTTGGGGGGCGTTCTTCACTGTATCGGCGCTGGTTGCTATTCCAGGGATACTTCTGTTACTGGCTTTTAAGTCCTACTTCCATATCGCTCCAACCGCAGCAAATAATTTAACTTAATGGCTAAGGGTTTCTACCGGGTTTGCGCAATTGACGATCTCGAAGATCCTGGAAGTTGCGAGTTTGAATGGGGTGAAGGTGATTGGCCGATCGAGATTTTTGTCGTGCGTAAGGGTGATGACGTATTCGGTTACGTTAATCGTTGCCCACATGCCGGGCACACGCTTAATTGGCAGTCAGATCGGTTCTTGACCAGTAAGGGCGACCTAATTCTTTGTCAGTCACATGGTGCGAGATTTACGATTGAGGAGGGGCTTTGTGTTCTAGGTCCCTGTCCAGGCGCTAGGCTAACGCCAATCAAGCTATTGCTTCGCGACGGTGATGTGCTCGCTGACGTGGTCGATCTGGGGCGGATTAAAGTAGAAACTGATATCTAGCTGAAGTTTAAGATTGTCAGTAATTGGCTTAAGTTGGGAGGCGCTCATAGATTAGATCCCATACAGAGTGGCCAAGTCGTTGTCCACGACGCTCAAACTTGGTCGGTGGTCGTACTAAATCGATTTCCGTGGCGATCCTGGCAAACGCGCCCGTACTCCCAATTACTTGCTTCATGTGTTCTGCATAATTCTCCCAGTCTGTCGCGAGGTGCAGTGTTCCTCCCGCTTTTATGACCCGCGCAAACTCGGACGCGATGACTGGCTGAACAAGTCGACGCTTGTGATGACGTTTTTTCGGCCATGGATCCGGAAAGTAGACGTTTACGCCATCGAGGCACACATCTGGGAGCATATTGCTGAGAACTTCAACGACGTCTCTATGAATGATACGCACATTAGTAAGTCCGGCCTGCTCTAACAGCAGTAGCAAATGACCAATACCGGGATTGTGTACTTCGACACCGAGGTAATCGATGCTGGGATTGTTTGCGGCTGCTGTTAAGAGTGCTTCGCCATCGCCGAACCCGATATCTAGCACCTTTCTCGCAGTGCGTCCGAATACCACTCCAAGATCCACTTGATTTTCCGAGAAGTCCAGACCGAAGCGTGGCATAAGGTCCACTAGCGCTTTGCGTTGTGCTTCCGTTATTCGTCCGGATCGACGAACGAAACTGCGAATCTGGCGGAGTGGAGTGGTTCTCATGGTTATATTAGGCGCTGGGTCATTTGAGTAGGGAATAGACGCTTGGAGTAGTTTGTTGAGGGGCAAGACGGTCTAGGTTGTACCTCGAGTCTCGAGAAATTTTGTAAGGTGATCCGAAATGTCCATAGCGTCGTCCTCGGTGCCATGGATGAAACTTGATTTACGACGGCGCAGGAAGGGGAGACCAATAACGTATAGTCCTGGTGAGTCGACGATACCGCCATCGTGACGGATGCGACCTTTGCGGTCCAATACAGGGATATTGAGCCAGGAATAATCGGGCCGATATCCTGTTGCCCATAGTATCGTCCGGATGTCATTTTGTTCGAAATCGATACTCAAAGGCGGAGATTCCTCGACACGTGTCCGCTCAAAACGCTCCGGCCGCTCGAATTCCGAGCAGTTGGAATCATTGGTCGCCCACTCATCTATAGTATCGAGCAACCGTCCCATCTTCAGGTCGGCTAATGCGCAGACGTTGCGAAGCGATCCGGAGAAATAGGCTTTGTTATCTCTAAAACTCATTAGTCTTCCAACGAGCTTCACGCCTAACGCGGTAAGCGAGTTTAGGTCAAGGATTTGTTTTTCCCGCGAGCCGACGAGTTGAGGTGATGGGAGATTTCGTGCTCTCACGATATCATCGATAGTTTCGATAGACTCATCCAGGATGCCAGCTTTGTCCATCCACCACTGAATATCCAGGCCGCGATAGACGCGCGGCAGTCGCACGTGCTCGCCTACAGCAATGGTCACGGAACGTCCGGTGCTCTGAATCTCGTCGGCTAGTTGCAGGCCGGTCGCTGATGCACCAACGATGAGAACACCGCCCCGTTCGAGTTGCTTCGGGTTCTGATAGTCGTGAGGCGTCAATGTCGCGATGTTTTCAGGCACGGTATTGCCGATTGCCGGGACTGCCGGTAGATTGCAGGCACCACTGGCAATTACGACAGCGTTGCTCAGCCATATACCCTTATCAGTAGTTACATGATATTGGCCCGCTTCGTACCGAACGGAGGTGACAGTCGTCTTTGTTCGAACGGGAGCTTCAATAAACTTAGCGTATTTTGAAATAAAATCGATGATCTCTGTATTAGTCATGAAGCCATCGGGGTTGTTGCCAGGATAGGGAAATCCTGGAAGGCTGCTCTGCCAGTTTGGGGTCAACAGACGAAGTGAATCCCAGCGCTCATAGCGCCAAGAATTCGCAACCTCGCCTCGCTCGAGCACCGCGTGTTCAACCGAGTGTTTGGCGAGGCAGTGACTGATCGCTAAACCAGTGTGCCCAGCGCCGATAATTAGCGCGTCGACATTACCCGCTGGCGATTCAGCAACGGGCCGGGTCACTTGGCCTAGTTCACTTCAACGGTTACGTTCGTTGGATTAGTTACTATATCGAATACGGCCGAACGTTTCTGCGATTGAGCAACGATTGCCTCAATGTCCTCTTTCGAGGCATCGGCATCGATCTCGTACTTCACTTTGATGCCGTCAAATCCATTGCGGACATCGGGATCTACACCTAGGATTCCCTGAATATCCATACCGGCTTCCAGTGTCGCTTTGACCGACCGTAGTTGAATTTCGCGATGCTGTGCTACGGCCGCTACGCCAGCAGTCAGGCATGAAGCAAGACCAACGAGAACAAGTTCGACCGGTGTTGCGCCGTTGTCCTCGGACGCGAAACACGCGGGATGATCTGCATCGAAGGTGTACTCGGCACGATGTTTTTGTTCCTCACCGAGGCCAAAAAAACCTTCCACAGAAGATTTGCTGTGTGTGCCCTTGATCCAGCTACAGGTTGCACGCCATTGAAATTGGCCTGCTGCAGGCATCTCGGCAAGCGCTTCACGCGCACCCAAGAGAGCTTCGACATTGACGCCGTTATCTACAGTTGCAGTGTTTTCACTCATTTGATTATTCCCTAGTGTTGGTATCTGTATATGCTAAAAATTGCCGTACGAAGTGTAAACAGACACGACGCAAACCTAGTAACTTCTAGTTATTATATTAGAGCGGAAGGTAAGGGCGGCGTTAGCAAACCCCGGTGGGCTGCTAGAAAAACCTAGCGCCGCGCAGAGCCGCTATTCTGCCGGTGTTAAATCCCAACCAGTGCATGCGCCCAAGATAGCGTGCGTGTTCAACTTTCATGCAGCGATCCATCACCACATCTAGGCCGCCTTCACGGGCAATATTTGCTCCGTCTTTGCTGATAACGCCAAACTGTAACCACAGACATGTCGCGCCGATTTCAATCGCCTCGTGTGCGATCTCCGGTACGACGCTCGTTTGGCGAAAGACGTCTACCGTGTCAATAGGAAAGGGGATATCTGCCAGAGAAGGGTAGGATTTACCGTTTAGTATCGAGGTTTCTTTTGGATTCACCGGTATCACCTCGTAACCATGACGAAGAAGGTACCGGCCGACGAAATTGCTGGCGCGTAGCTCGTTGCCTGATAGACCTACTATTGCTACACGCCGCCGCGATAATGTCTGCCGAATAATATCGGGCTGCTGATATTCCGTAATATTCATCAACTACCGTCTCCGGCGCTTAAGCCCTGTTCGAGATCCCAGATAAGATCGTTGGCGTCCTCGATGCCGAGTGATATCCGGATTGTACCTGGTCCGATACCTGCGGCGACCAGCTCCTCATCGTTGAGTTGTCTGTGGGTCGTTGAAGCCGGATGGATGACTAAGCTTTTTGCATCACCGACATTAGCGAGGTGCGAGAAAAGTGTCAGTGCTTCGATGAATCGCATGCCTTGCTCCCGACCGCCGGGAAGATCAAAACAAAAAACTGAGCCAGTGCCGAGCGGTAGGTACTTTTCGACTAGCGGTCGATAAACGCTTCCGGTAAGTCCTGGGTAACTCACGCTACTGACCCGTTCATCCGCCTCGAGGAATTCAGCTACCACCTTAGCGTTAACCACGTGTTGGCGCATTCTCAACGGCAGCGTTTCGATGCCCTGAGCTAGCAGGAAGGCATTAAATGGGCTCAGTGCCGCGCCGAGGTCTCGTAAGGTTTCGGCTCGCAGCTTCATGAGATAGCCATAAATTCCAAAGGTTTCGTGAAATGCTAGTCCGTGATAGGCCGGCGACGGATCGGAGACGATAGGAAAGCGGCCGTTAGACCAGTTGAACTTGCCGCTATCGACGACAATGCCGCCGATACTGGTGCCATGACCACCGAGGAATTTCGTTGCAGAATACACGATGATATCTGCGCCCCAGTCGATCGGCCGGCAGAGAAAAGGCGTGGCAAATGTATTGTCAATCATTAATGGACAGTCGTGCTCGTGGGCGATCTGTGCCACGGTCTCTATGTCTAGAACATTGCCGCCCGGATTACCGATAGTTTCGGCGAAGAGCAGTTTCGTGTTATCGGTCAATGCCGCTCGCCATGCATCAGGATCGTCAGGGTTGACGAACGTCAAGTCGACGGATAGCTTTCCAAGTAGGTGTTTCAGTTGGGTTGTCGTTCCACCGTAGAGAGCAGAAGAGGCGACAATGTGATCGCCTGGCTGCAGTAGTGTGAAAAGTGCGGATGTCTGTGCCGCTAGTCCGCTCGCAAACGCGACGGCCCCTGCTCCGCCATCGAGGTTGGCTACGCGTTCCTCGAATGCGGCGACGGTTGGATTCATTATCCGCGAATAGGTATTACCGTATTCTTGAAGATTGAAATAGGATGCTGCTGACTCGGTGTCTTCGAATACATAACTCGTTGTCTGATATATCGGAAGGGCCCGAGCCCCAGTGGTCGGATCCGGCCGGCAGCCTGCGTGGACGGTGCGGGTTGCGAATGCGAATTCCCGGTCTGACATGAAATTTCTCCTCTACTGCCCTAATGGCGATAATCACACCAAAGTAGCATCCTTTGGGACGCCACGAATAGTCCATGATGCTACTCCGTAGCCTAAGAGTACCGCTGGACGTTAGAATTGCTATAAATAAGGGGAAAATCATGCCGACAAGACAGACAGCTGAGCGGAACGGAACTGATTGGGTCAAAGTTTTATGCTACTTGGTTATAGGTGTTTATATCGTATCCAAGCTGGTAGGTTTGATGCAGGGTGCGTCCTTGGGCGCGCTGTTCGATTTCGCTAACCCTTCGCTCGGCGGTCTTGCAGCAGCCGTTAGCTTGATTGGTCTTATTCTCCGTTCGCCTCGGCTCTTGCGCTCGGCAACCTTAATTGAGGCTAACGAAGCTAGAACGGTAGCGTTTGCATTCACGTTCGTATTCATTCTGATGGCGGCCTATTACATTCTTAGGCCGGTAAGAGACGCAATGGCGAGTGACTGGACTAACACTGAAATTAGTGTGCTCTGGAACATACAGCTCGTTCTTAGCACGGCTGTGGTTGCTCTATACGGGTTTGCTTGTTCGCGTGTTCGTTTCAAGATGCTCGTGCCGGCGGTTTATGTTTTCTTCGCGGTTACTTTCGTCGGTTTTTACTTCGCTGCTTCTGTCGTTACCGACCGCGTTCTTATAGACAAGGTGTTTTATCTCTGGGTAACTGTTTTCGCGCTATTCCACCTGTCAGTTTTCTGGACCTTTATGGCGGATCTTTTCAATAAGGAACAGGCGCGTCGAGTATTCGGATTCATTGCTGCCGGGGCGACTGCCGGTGGTGCTGTGGGACCACTAGTCGCTAGTCTGATTGTGACAGACGTTGGTGTCGACAATCTGATGCTGATCGCGTCTGCGATGTTACTGATTCCTTTACCGATTATTTTTTATCTACAGCGACTTAAGGTTGTCGATCTACATAACGAAGATGTACATGCTGATCTTAGTTCAGCGAAGCTGGGCGGTAATCCGTTCGCCGGGTTCAAATCCTTCTTTACTAATCCCTACCTGCTCGGTATCGGTGCCTTCATATTGCTGTATACATCGATCAGCTCTTTCGTCTACTTTGAACAAACAAACCTTTTACGAGATTTTTCGCGTGAAGAACGTACAGTAATACTTTCGGGCCTGGCGGCTACCGTGAATATCTTAACCTTCGGTCTAGCTCTGTTCGCGACGAGTAGGCTCGTCACGAAGCTCGGGATGGCGATAACTCTGGCGCTTGTTCCGGTCTTCATTTGTGTTGGCCTACTTATTCTTGCTTTTGCACCAATTTTGACCGTCCTTTTGGCTCTGCAGGTTGCACGACAGGCGGGTAATTATGGCGTCACTCGGCCTGCCCGGGAGATGTTATTTACACATGTTGATCGCGAAACGCGTTTTAAATCGAAGCCGGTTATTGATGTCGCTGTATATCGTGGCGGTGACGCACTTAGTAGCATCGCTTTCGCTGGACTGACCGATGGGATTGGTTTTGGCATCGCGGCTATGGCTGGTATTGGTGCGGGCATTGCGGCTGTCTGGGCAGCGGCTGGCGTATATATAGGCCGCGTATTTAGTTTGAAAAACGAGAATGCGCATGAGACGCAATCTGTCTCATCTCCGATTGCGGCGACGGAGTAAGTAGCCACTTAGTTGCGTGGTCGTCATTCTGATGTTATCCGCCTCTCCGATAATCGGGCGGCTTCAGTCAATATGGGTATTGGGAGGCTGAGATTCTCCGACGAGGACAACTGATCGGGAAGCAAAGTTTTACATTCGGCTACACTGCAGTCTAGCTACTCAGGCGGGTGTCGTATAATGGTTATTACCCCAGCTTCCCAAGCTGGAGATGACGGTTCGATTCCGTTCACCCGCTCCACATCTCCATGCGTCGCTTAGGGCCCCAGCTGACCGCAGCTAACATCCCTTAATTCCGGCACATAACAGACCTGGCTTCTATCGAATAGCCGTTGTTCCACGGGACTTCTTAGGGAAATGTGGCTATTGGGGGGGGAGTCTGTGCCACAACTTCTGAACAATCACCAAATGCCCTTCCCAATACTGTTTGCTGTCTAGGGCTTTACTCTTGCCTTTTGCTAGGCGATGGTTGTGCCTATTAAGAGCGTTTATTATTTCATGGGAAGTTAGCGATTCGTCGGTCCGGCCGAACGAAACGTTTGTGCTGGGCGCCGACAACAGTCGACCTATTTACACATCGACTTTGGTGTTTAGCCATACAACTGTAGTCCTTGATCGAATAGGAACGAGCTATATTTATGAGAACATTTAATGCTGTGCGTGCGCTTTCGCTACTACCAGCTAAGTCGGTGCAGAAAAGGATCTTAAGCTGGTGAGAGGTTTCCTCGCGCTAGCCGCAGGTGGCGCAGCGGTTCTTGCGTGTGTGGAGCTATTCGCTGCGACGATACGAACTATCGAAATCGAGCATGATGAGGGCGTTTACCGGTTGGTGTCGACTGCTTATCTTGAAGCGCCACGTGAGGCGATCTTCGAGGTGCTGACTGATTATGAGCGTTTCGGTCGTATATCGAGTACCTATAAGGATTACGGCTTTATGGAGCCTGCCGCGGACGGTACTCCTATCATCCACACGACCATGCAAGGTTGCGTATTATTTTTTTGTGTGACGATGCGCCGTGTAGAACGTATGGAGGTCGACCAGCCTAGTTCAATACGCACCCACACCTTGCCTGAGCAAAGCAATTTCAGCCTCGGCATTTCGGAGTGGACTCTCGAGCCCGAAGGGGGCGGGACGGCTATGACCTATCGTCTGACGGTAGAACCGGATTTCTGGATTCCACCCCTGATTGGGCCATGGGTGCTAAAGCAGCGACTGCAAAGTGGTGGCACGGGCGCGGTGAATCGTATTGAGCGTCTCGCTCGAGAAGCTGCCGTTCTTTCCATCGAAGCTCGTTAGTGTGGACACGTTTGCCCGTAGACTTCTGACATGGTATGACGAATTTGGCCGTAATGATCTTCCCTGGCAGCGCGCTGCTTCACCGTATGCGGTTTGGGTCTCCGAGATCATGCTACAGCAGACTCAGGTTGCGACGGTTATTCCTTACTACGAACGCTTCATGGTCCGATTCCCGACGGTCTATCAGCTAGCAGCGGCTCCGCGCGATGACGTTCTCGCGCACTGGGCTGGTCTAGGTTATTACGCTCGCGCCCGACATCTGCACTCGGCTGCTGCGACCATCGTAGCAGATCATAGCGGTGAGCTACCTAATAGCATGGCGTCTTTGTTAGCATTACCCGGGATAGGCCGCACAACTGCAGGCGCGATACTTGCATTAGCATATTGCCAACGGCAGGCAATTCTAGACGGCAACGTCAAGCGTGTGCTAGCACGGTTTCATGGTGTGAGCGGCTGGCCGGGCCGGGCTAACGTACTGGAGAAACTGTGGACGCTAGCGGAGGAGCATACGCCAAGCCGGCGAGTCGCTGAATATACGCAGGGGATTATGGATCTGGGGGCAACCCTCTGTACTCGCAGCAATCCGAGCTGCGACACTTGCCCGCTCAACCGTGACTGCATTGCTCGTGCTACGGGTACCCAAAAGCGGCTGCCAACGCCTAAACCTCGCGGATTACGGCCAAAGCGAAAGGTTTCGGTATTACTTGTGCAGGACAATCAGCAGCGTGTTCTTTTAGAGCGACGGCCTGACGCTGGAATCTGGGGAGGATTGTTCAGTCTTCCGGAGCTCGGTGCGGATGAAGATGCGGACGGTTGGTGCGCTCGGTATCTCGGCACCCAGATGTCGAGCAGCCGTTCGTTAGCTCCCATCGATCATGCGTTCACACATTTCGATCTGTGCATTACACCAATGATTCTTGAGTTACAAGAAACGCCGTGCAGTGTTGTGGAGGAAGGTGAGTGGCTCTGGTATAAACCGGCTGATGAAATCGATTTCGGTGTTGCGGCGCCCATTGGTGCGTTGCTCAATTCGCTGATATAAGTAGGAGAAGATCTAGATGAGTCGTACCGTGAATTGCGTTTTGTTGGGAATTGAGTCCGAAGGACTAGCTCGGGTGACCTATCCTGGGGAATTGGGACAGCGAATTTTCGAGAATGTGTCAAAGCTTGCATGGCAGCGCTGGCTCAGTCATCAAACGATGCTAATTAACGAATACCGTCTTACGCCGATTGAGCCGAAGGCTCGGGAATTTCTCGAGCAGGAAATGGAGAAATTTTTCTTCGGTGGCGGTTCCGAGCGACCGCCCGACTTTGTCGGTGAATAGTAGGTTATTCTTATGTAGGTTGTCGCGAATTAAGATTATAAGAGCGACGGCGTTATCACGATTCAGCGCTGTTGATTCATCCGATTGTCGATGAGATCTTCGACCACTGATGGATCAGCTAATGTTGAGGTGTCGCCGAGTTCACCAAAGTCATCTGCCGCAATTTTTCGCAGTATGCGCCGCATTATTTTTCCTGAGCGCGTCTTCGGCAGGCCGGGAGCCCATTGTAGCAAGTCCGGTGCTGCGATCGGGCCGATTTCTTTACGTACCCACTTTACGAGTTCGTCGCGCAATTCTTCGGTAGAGGTTTCATCTGCGTTGAGGGTGACATAGGCATAGATGCCCTGACCTTTGATGTCATGCGGATAACCGACGACTGCGGCTTCAGCAACCTTCGTGTGAGCAACCAACGCGCTTTCGACCTCTGCTGTGCCCATACGGTGGCCAGAAACGTTGATGACGTCGTCTATCCGCCCGGTAATCCAGTAATAGCCGTCACCATCCCGGCGAGCACCGTCCCCTGTAAAATATTTCCCGGAGAACTGGCTGAAGTAAGTGTTGAAAAAGCGTTGATGATCACCATACACGGACCGCATTTGCCCGGGCCAACTGTCGAGCATAACGAGGTTGCCGGTCGCTTCTCCTTCGAGAATGTTGCCTTCGTTATCGACGATGGCGGGTGTGATACCGAAGAACGGTCGCGTGGCTGAACCCGGTTTTAGGGCTGTGGCACCGGGTAGAGGGGTGATTAGAATGCCGCCTGTTTCCGTTTGCCACCAAGTGTCGACGATAGGGCATCGACCTTCGCCGACGACGTGGTAGTACCACTCCCAGGCTTCGGGATTGATTGGCTCGCCGACAGTGCCGAGAATGCGTAGGGTATCCCGCGACGTTCGGTTTACGGGGGCCGCGCCATCCCGCATCAAGGCCCGAATAGCTGTAGGTGCTGTATAGAAAATGTTGACTCGATGTTTATCGACGATCTGCCAGAAGCGGCTCGTGTCGGGATAGTTAGGGACGCCTTCGAACATGAGCGTTGTCGCTCCGTTCGCTAATGGGCCATAGACGATATAGCTGTGCCCAGTAACCCAGCCGACATCCGCCGTACACCAGTAAATATCACCGTCATGATAGTCAAACACGTAACGATGAGTTATTGCGGCATAGAGTAGATACCCGGCAGACGTGTGTAAAACCCCTTTCGGTTGACCGGTCGATCCCGATGTATAAAGAATAAATAGAGGGTCTTCGGCGTTCATCACCTCTGCCGGACAGTTCGTGTCCGCTCGGGCGGTGATATCGTGATACCAATGATCGCGTTCGGTTACCCAATCGGTTTCTCCACCGGTACGTCGTACGACGACGACTGTCTCTATCTGTTTTTTTGACAGTTTCTCGATAGCAGCGTCAACGTTAGTCTTTAATGGAATCGTCTTTCCGCCGCGCACGCCCTCGTCCGCCGTAATCACGACGTTGGAGTTACAGTCTTCAATACGGCCTCTGAGTGCTTCCGGTGAGAACCCCCCGAAAACGACTGAGTGAACGGCCCCGATTCGGGCGCAGGCTAGCATTGCGATCGTCGCTTCGGGAATCATCGGCATGTAAATAGTGACTCGGTCGCCTTTCTTTACGCCGAGTGACCGCAGCGCGTTACCGAGTCGGCATACGCGTTCGTACAAATCGCGGTATGTGATTACGCTACTATCGTCGATATTGTCGCCCTCCCAGATAATGGCGGGCTGTTCGGCGCGTTCGGCGAGATGGCGATCCAAGCAGTTAGCTGCAACGTTGATTTGGCCGTCAGCGAACCAGTGAATGTGCAGATCGTCAACTGCGTAGGAGATATCTTTAACCTGAGTGAATGGTTTCAGCCACTCGAGCGTTTTTGCTTGATCGGCCCAGAAGGTTTCAGGATTTTCAACCGAGTCATTGTAAAGCGCCTTATAACTTTCCTCGTTGACCCAGGCGCTTTCGGTTACTAAGGAATCTGCCGGATAAACTTTTTCTTCGCTCATTTTATTACTAACCCTTTCGTTTGCTAGTGTTATATTCCGTTGTCAATTTCAAGAGTGACGAAGTCCGTTAGTTCAGGGTTGTTTTCTATAACTTACGATAAGGACGAGTATTGCGTCGACCGAAGCTTGATTGTGGTCATAGGTCTTTTGTGGTTCGATCAGGTTTTTCTTAATAGATTTGAGATCGAGGGTAGCCAGGGCCTCTAGCGCTGTCAAAACGTTTGTATCGTACGAATGTGGGCGTCGTTCTTGACTACGGTAGAAGCTGACCGGTCTAATAACGGCGATCTTGAGATGGCCAGGTAGCTCAGTTGGTAGAGCAGCGGACTGAAAATCCGCGTGTCGGTGGTTCGATTCCGCCCCTGGCCACCATTAACCTATTGATTATAAATGGGTTTTATAGGGCCAGTTAAACCAGTCTCTAAATGCCCTGCTCTATGTAACCACACTGTTTCCTTTTGATGGTGTCGAAGCCCTCTCATTTTGCAGCGCAGTTAACTCTGTCGTTCTTGTACGCATAGACCAGCTAAAGGGGGGGGCAGGGTAGGAGGCCATGCCCCCCACCATATAGATACTAGTACTCAAAACATTTTTAGCTATTTTGAACTGTGAACCAATCTAGGTTTACTCTTAGAAAACTAGAGCTTGAACCAATCAAACCAGAAGCAGACTTGGGGAAGTTTGCTTTTAGAATTGTAGGAGAGAGGAAATGACTCGTCTAAAGGACCGTATGATCCGTGCTGCAAAACTTGATGTCGACCTTTATGAAGAGGTTGAGGCTGATCAAGGGGCACTGCGTCAGGCTATGTTAGTTGTCGTTCTTTCAAGTGTCGCAGCCGGAATTGGAAGTTTTGGGCAAGGTGGCCTTGGAGGGGTGTTGACCGGGATGATCGTAGCACTTGTCGGATGGTATATCTGGGCCTACCTAACTTATTTTATTGGCACAAGACTACTTCCAGAACCACAAACCAAAGCAGATCACGGTGAGTTATTGCGCACGATTGGTTTTTCAAGTTCCCCAGGGTTAATTCGAGTATTAGGAATAATCCCGTGGCTGACAGAAATCGTTTTTCTTGTCGCTTCGATTTGGATGTTGTCGGCTATGGTGATTGCGGTGAGACAAGCGCTTGATTATGAGAGCACATGGCGTGCAGTAGGTGTGTGTGTAATCGGCTGGATAGTTCAGACCATCTTCCTCGTGCTCTTGTTTAACTTTCTAGGGGGTGCCACACAGCCAGCCTGACTCAGAATAAACTGGAACTAATGATATGGTTGGGAAACTTCAAAAGACTTGAAAGCATCAAGCCAGACTTGGGGAGTTTGTGATGAGACGAATAATAACTTCTAGCCTTCGCCCATTCGGGTGGTGCTTTGTTTTGTTTTCTCTAGTCCTCGTCGCTGGGTGCGGCGGAGGTGGTGGCGGAGGCGCTCTACTAGTTCTACGCCTGCAGTGACCAATCAGGCTTTCGGTGGAGCTATGACCTTGGTGTAGGTGTACCTCAAGACTATGCAGAAGCGGTGAAGTGGTTTCGCCTTGCTGCTGATCAAGGACATGCATCGGCCCAATTCAATCTTGGCAGCATTTATGACGGTGGTGAAGGTGTACCTCAAGACAATGCGGAAGCGGCGAGATGGTATCGACTTGCTGCTGAACAGGGGAATGCATCAGCCCAAACTAATCTTGGTGTGATGTATTACGAAGGTTCGGGATTACCTAGAGATTATGTGGCGGCCTATGCGTGGTTCAATATTGCTGCAGCTGCTGGCGTAGAACTTGCCCTTAATAATAGGTTGATCCTAGAACAAGAAATGACCCCTGCCCAAATTGCCGAAGCACAACAACTCTCTACAGAGATCTTTGAAAGGATTCAGCAGGGGAATTAGTGAAGTTGGATCTCTGTTAACACTATTATAAAAGCCAGCTACCATGTAGATGGAGACGATCTTTCAGATTTATTTCTTTCCAGCCCGATTTTCCTCGGGCACGTTAGCCTATATAGTAACGACCCCTTACTTAACAACAAACGGACAATATAGTTATGAAATCAGTTGAAAAAAAAATGTTACTGCTACTTGCGAGCGGCTTAATCGTCTCGCAGTTTGCACTCGCCCAAGGGGGTATCTCTTTCGGTGGTCTGGACACTAATTCAGATGGCTCGCTCTCAGTAGAAGAGCTCTCTGATCTATACAATATAGCCGTGGAACGCGGTCGCTCCCCCGCACCTTCGGCGGAAGACTTTTTTGCGTCTGTGGACACGGACGGGAATGGCGCGGTCAGTGAGGAAGAGTTCGACACGCTTATGTCGAATAGATGATGT
>Ga0310344_10001063_pt1 | contig 21239 bp, 18 predicted proteins | sample HC15DNA20200_MG_FD_203801 | JGI IMG/M metagenome (GOLD analysis project Ga0310344, IMG submission 203801) | Marine microbial communities from station ALOHA, North Pacific Subtropical Gyre - HC15-DNA-20-200_MG | ecosystem: Environmental > Aquatic > Marine > Oceanic | place: Pacific Ocean: North... | reverse complement strand
GTGAGACGATCTCTTCGAAGTACGAGTTCACCTGACGCTGATAGGACTCGGTGTCACAGCGTGCAGTCTTGGCAGTCGATATCGCGGAGAGAAGGGACCGAGGCGGGAAACGTTTTGGATCGATTTGCAGCTCGGATTGAATGGCGCGCATTAAGGCTAGTTGGTCGTCGGTGTCGTAGATGGCAAAATCTGGCTTCACTCCGATTTCGATTCCATCTCGGCGGAGTATTCGTGCACAGATGGAATGGAAGGTACCCATAGTTAGATCGCGCGCGTTCAGGCCGAGTAATCCTTCGACGCGTTCGCGCATCTCAGTGGCAGCTCTGTTGGTGAATGTAACAGCAAGGATGCGAGAAGCTGGGACGTGGAGTGAGTCAACTAGGTGAGCGATACGGTGAGCGATCACACGTGTTTTCCCAGATCCAGGGCCGGCTATGATCATTAGCGGTCCCGCTGGGAATTCAACCGCGTTACGTTGTGCATCATTCAAGACGTCGTGGAAGTTCGTCATCTTTAGGGAATTATATCGTTCACGATTTTGGTCAGAATGGTGCACGTAGTTTCTTACTCATCTGTTCTATTGGGAGGTATCTTATCGTGATGCTTACGTATTCCCCATCTCGGTTAGATATCACTGTTGGGTAGTGCGTGTAGGAACGCAGTGCTGCTAAAAATCCCTTGATTACCACCAACCTTGTCGATTAGATCAATCAAGTAGATCCATATTTGTATTTATTTAATGGTTCAACCGAAGAGGCAGTACTCGAAGAGATGAATGTTTAAGACGGATCACGGCGGATGTGCATGCTAGCCTGTTCGACGAGCGACGTGCGGTAGCAAGTACCGGAGGTGGCGCTTGGATGTACTGATCGGTTGGCCTGGGGGTGACTGGCAATCAACGGCGCGTATGGCGGGGATACTCGTCGGCGGGTATTTGCTGGTGCTTTGGGTAACCACGGTACTCTGGGTTTTTCGAGACATTCGTTCGCGGACACATGATCTCGCCTCTCAGCTGACCGCTGTGACTATCTCGATTATGTTTCCGCTCATCAGCTTGCCAATTTACGTAGCACTGCGTCCTCCAGAGACTCTGCAGAGTAGCTACATACGCTTATTAGAGCGCGAGGTACTGCTAACTGAGCTGGGTGTAATGGAGCAGGGTGAACATAGTGTTCCCGGTACCGGGAATCCCCCAGAAGGATCGTCTACTCAAGGGATATCTTTCTCTGGTCAGGGAGAGGTTATACCGGAACCGCGGTTGGTTTTTGATGAACCACCGCGAGTATCTCTACGTCCTGGCGAGACATCTCCGTGGAGTACTTCTATTGATACTCAAGAGGAAAGTTCTGAGTCTGACAGCAGCGATTCGCCACCTGACTCAGCGTCCGTATCAGATACCGATGAAACTTACGATTACGAGGAAAAGCCTCTACGGCAACCGAGTTAGTATTCGCTATTCGAAGCTAGCGAGACCGAAGTTCTCACGTCTGCTAAGTCGTTAGTCAGACAATAAACCTTCATCTCGAATTTAGGCGAAAGCCTCTTCGAGAAGCGCTATGAGCTCTTTGACTTGAGCTTGGCGCCAACCCTCGGCTAGGTTCCAAGTCTCTGTCAGATATTCGGTACGCGCCTCGTCCCATTCGGGAGTTCCGCGCTCTTTACCGTGCATGATGTTTCCGAGCCCGACCATTTCAGCATTTGCTTGGTCTGCACGTTCTATCCAATGTCCGAGATAGTTGTCATCTCGGTCGTAAAGCACGATTGTCGGGACAGACTCGAACTCACCGTCCTTCAGGAATTCCGCCATGATGTCCGAGTTCGCGTCACGCTCAAATATTCGAAGTTCCATGCCGCAAGCTTCGGCAACTCTGCATGCGACTGGGAGTCCACGCCATACATCAGGGCACCAATCTGTACCTAGGACTAGTGCCTTCACTCCGTGTTTGTCGACGTATTCCTTAAGGATTTCAGTGTCATTCGATTCGGGGGTGAATTCATCGTAATGTCGCTGGAAAAGTTGAGAGTTCTTTTCGATTGAATCCATCCAGTTACCGAACGTTGTCATGCCTGTCGCGTAACGTTCGGCGGTAACGACTGAGTTTCCGGTTAGTGGGTTGGCCTTACGTGTATGTGTCGATGCCGCCGTCATGGGTGTACCTCAGTCATCCGATTCGTTCTGGGTTAATTGACGGGAGTGTAGCACGGAACATTAGTGAATTTGGTGTGTTCTTTCGGACTGATTCTATATTCAGTAGTAATCAAACTGACTTGCATGATCGATAGCAAGATGCTGCATTAGAAAACACACAGAGATAAGATCACCTCCGAGGTAACATGATTGGCCTGCAGCAGTGAATATAGCGTCAGCAGAGTATAATTATTGGGTGCTGGCGACACGCTGGATCGCGACAGTTCTTTTTCTCTTAGCGGTGCCGTTGTTCCTCGTGCTAACTAACGTGCGAGTCGCAGCGAGTGAACCGCGAGTCTATGACTATGCCTACAGTGAGCATGACGGCGTTACGCGGACCGGGATCGACCGCAGTCAACTTGATAGAGCCACCGATGAGATCGTGGACTATTTTCGCAGTGGTACTGACGCTCAATTACTCGAGACACGCGTGATTGTTGATGGTGAGGTACGCGCACTTTTTAATCAACGCGAAACCCTACATATGCGGGACGTAAAAAACCTCTTTCAGATTGCCTTTCGAACTCACGAGGTAGCCTTCGTTTATATCCTTGTTTATATCGTTGCAGTGGTTTTATGGAGCCGCGAACGAACCTTACGTGATTTGGCGCAACAGTTGATGATCGCGGGATGCGCCACTGTCGCAATTCTTGGGATAGCAGCGATCGGTTTGTTGATGGGATTTGAAAGTGCCTTCGAGCAATTCCATATGTTGTCTTTTAATAATGATTTCTGGAGATTGAATCCGGATACGTCTTACCTAGTGCGAATGTTTCCCCTGGATTTCTGGTTCGAAGTGACGCTTGCAGTTGGAGTGCTCACGGTAATTCAGGGTTTTCTTGTTGCGATAGGCGGTTATGGTTATTTGCTTTGGGATGATTATCGACAAGATCGGTAGGTTTTAGTCGATCTTCGTGCTATTCGATATCACCTTGCGTGGTGGATTTATTATGGTGCTCCTTCCGCATTTCTAGCTTTACCTGCTGCTGGCATTATTGAAGCAGTGTCAGATTCGAGAGGATGTCTTGATGTTGGCTGACCTTGGTCGATGGTGCTTTCGTAATCCTTGGTGGACTGCAGGAACTTGGATTGTTGGAGTGGTCTTGATATTCGGAGCAGTGCTCGGAATTGGTGCAGCGTTTGATGGGAAATTTGAAGTTCCCGATTCAGGTAGCCGGCGTGGTTTCACTGCACTGGATACTCACTTCGACGGGTTTGGTAGTGGGCAAAGAGGCTCGATTGTCTTCCAGACTGATGCGGGAATTCACGACTCCAAGGTTAAGACTGAGATGCAAGAGATGTTTGCCGCTGCAGATTCGATCGAAGGAGTAACTATCTCGAGTCCGTACGAAGGAATTGGTGCGGCGACGCAAGTTAATCGAGATAGAACAGTCGCGTTCGCTGTAGTGACTTTGGATTCAGAGTTAGATTTCACTGAGACAGGCGAAGTTGGTCTTCGATTAATCGAGATATCGCCAGATATCGATGGATTAGAGATCGAGATCGGTGGGCAGGCTCTGGCTGAATTCGAGCCGCCAGATTCCGAACTAATTGGACTATCATTCGCTGTCATTGTCCTGATCATTTCCTTCGGTTCAGTGTTGGCGATGGGACTACCGATCGGCGTCACGGTCGCAGGGGTGAGTTCCGGGATCGCACTGATGATGCTGATTTCGAATCTCCATCCGGTACCGGACTTTACGACTCAAATCGGTGCAATGATTGGTATCGGTGTTGGAATCGATTACGCATTGTTTATTGTGACGCGCTATCGCGAAGGTTTGAAGGTGGGGCAGTCTCCTGAGGATTCGACTGCGATTGCTCTTGATACGGCTGGGAGGGCTGTGATGTTTGCTGGGATCACCGTGGTGATCTCACTATTGGGAATGGTAGTACTTCAACTTCCATTCATAACAGGACTAGCGATTGGTGCTGCGGTAACGGTCGCTTTCACAATGATCGCTTCGATCACGCTCCTACCTGCCTTACTCAGCTTCGCCAAGGAACGTGTGGAAGTGACTTCGTGGTACGAATTGTGGGCGGCTGGACTGATTTCGCTCATGCTTTTGGGTCTTGGTGTTGGATTCTTTCAAGCCGTAATAGCACTTCCTGTAGCTGTCACTCTGTTCGGTGTGGGCCGTTTTATCCCGAAACTTAAGAATCGTGTTCCACAGGATGAACCTTCACCGATAGAAAAAACCGTTGCTTATCGCTGGAGCCGGATGATTCAGGCGCACCCATGGGTAGCGATGTTCGTTGGTTCAGCAGTGTTACTGGTGTTGACTGCGCCATTAATGTCACTGCGACTAGGGTTTTCGGACGAAGGGAATTTTGCGGAGAGTACAACAACGAGGCAGGCGTACGATCTACTCGCGGAAGGATTCGGGCCAGGGTTTAACGGTCCGTTGATTGTCACTGCTGAGGTCAGTTCCCCTTCGGATGTTGCGACTATAGAAGTGCTCAGAACAGCATTGGAGAATACGCAAGGCGTCGCTTCAGTAGATGCTGCTTTTCCGAGTGATCTAGCCGAGCCATCGCGTTCGGACGCTTTCTTAATTCAGGTTGTTCCAGAGACATCTCCCCAAGATGCGGTAACTGCCGATCTTGTGGATCATCTCAGGAACAACGTAATCCCTCTCGCTGTTGCCGCTTCAACGCTCGATGTCAACATAACTGGAAATGTAGCAGTCGGGATCGATTTTTCGTCCTACCTGTATGGACGGATGTTCCTCTTCTTCGGCGCTGTTTTGGCACTTTCCTTCCTGTTGTTGATGATAGTGTTTCGATCATTGTTAGTGCCTGTGAAGGCTGTGGTGATGAACATGCTGTCCATCGGTGCGGCGTATGGCGTTGTGGTCGTTATTTTTCAGTGGGGATGGTTCGGATCGTTGATCGGGATATCAGGTGGGCCAGTTGAGCCATTTATTCCGATCATGATGTTCGCGATAGTGTTTGGATTGTCGATGGACTATGAGGTCTTTTTACTTTCGCGCATCCGTGAAAAATACGATCACAGTGGTGATGCAGCTGGATCTGTTGCGGACGGGCTGGCGTCGACAGCAAGAGTGATTACCGCGGCAGCGGCGATCATGGTGGTGGTCTTTGGGAGCTTTGTATTCGAGGATGATCGGATCATCAAGATGTTTGGATTAGGTCTTGCTGTGGCCGTTTTTCTCGACGCGACGGTGGTACGAATGTTGCTGGTGCCCGCAACCATGGAGCTTCTTGGGAAGGGTAACTGGTGGCTACCCGAGTGGCTTAATCGGCTGTTGCCGATGATTCACGTTGAAGGAAGTCGTGACGAAAACCGCACGACGGTTAACGGGCAAAGTTAAGTGTTGCCTGGATTGAGTCTGTGGAATTGCTCGCGGTTGTTCGCGTCGAAGTGGTATCAGCGATTGAGATTGTGCGGTTGCGCAGTTGCTCCAGAAGCTTGTTGCTAGGAAGACTCAGACCGTTCGAGCATGCGACTAAGTTCTTGACGACGGGCGATCAATTGACCGAGTACGACGAGGATAGTACCTACGAGCAACTCAAGGCCGATGGTTTCATCGAGAAGGATCACCCCTGCCAGCACGGCGAAGAACGGTGTGGTGAGTTGTAGCGCCGTGACTCCTGAAGGCAAATAACGCTGGAGTAACCAGGTTTGGCCGAGGAAGCCAAAGCCAGCGATTACGATACCTTGATAGAACAAGGAGAGGGCAAGGCGTTCGGTCAGCACGTATGGTTCGGTTTCGAAAATGGCACTCGTAGGTAAAAAAGTGAAGATTCCTATAACGCTCTGAGCAAGTAGTAGCTTATGTATTGCTATCCCTTGCGCTGCCTGCGAAAGATAGATCTGTCTTGATCCGAGCAATATCGCTGAGACCAGCATCAGGAGGTCGCCTCCAATCGTGGCGTCACCCTCGAATCCTGTCCAGAACAGAGCAACCACCCCTAGGTAAGCGATCATTGTTCCGATGACGCGCTCTGTGGTTAGTCGATCGCCCGGAACTAGGAAATGCGCGAGGAGTCCTGTCCATAGCGGGAAGGTGGCAGTGATCACAGCCGCATGTCCTGCAGTTGTGAGGTCTTGCCCTACATTCATGAAGGCGATCTGAGCGGAAAAAAGGATTCCTAACCCCAACAGTGGTAGCCATTCGGAACGTAGTAGTTGGAACGATTGCCTAGTAGCGAGAGCCCATACTAGAACGACTATTCCACCGAGGAGAAAGCGCAGCCAACCCATTCGCAATGGTGGAGCATCGTCAAGACCTGCCTTGGCAGCGACTGGGTTACCGCCCCAAAGAGCTGCCAACAATAGTGCGAAGGCGGTCGCGTTGCCTGTTAGTGGACGCCGACGATCGGACGAAGCTTGATCGTCCACGTTCAGCTCCTGTCTATTCGTTGAATGTTTTTAGACTAGAAAGTCTATGTCAGAGAGAATTCCAGAAGTATTTGATAGCGGGAGCTGAGTCGATAATTTTCGATTATCAAAAATACTTAGATTAGAAGTCGAAGTTGTCCTCATCGAAATCATCATCCTCGAAGTCTTCAGATTCACCATCGCCTGCAAAAGCATCGGGTTCATGGCTGCCAGCGATAGCGAATGACTGGAATCTGATCCGTGATGTGTCGGTATCTCCGCAGTTTGGGCAACTAGCAGCCTTGTCGCGGTCACCGGTGTTGCGGATTAGTTCGAATGTTTTAGGGCAGCCGCGCTTACGTTTAGCGTTGTGCCGGTATTCGTATAGCACTTAGTCAGCTCCTCTTGTGGAAGACTTCAACCAGAAAGTTTACGCAATCTGTGTGCTGTGATCGCGGGCGTAGTGTGGATCTGCAGTACTGCGTGAGACTCTGCTCACGCTCTATAGTTTGGTGCTTTCGAGATTGAAGTCAGTCATCGATCATCTGGTATTTCCGAGGCATTTTCTGATTCTGAATGGTCCTCCGATATATTGGAGCGCTGTCCGGTAGCAACTTGATACTCACGAACTAATTCACGTTGGCGGGTAACTGTTTCTTGGTATGTGCTAGTGATCTGTTCGATTTCCTCCGGTGTCTGATTAGACGTTTGGGAACCGCGTACGGCTCTGATTTCCTCGGCTTGTTCGAGCGCAGCCGCTTGGATTCGATGATGAGACCTCCGTAATCGTAACTGAGCCACCATCGTTTCGATCATGCGATCCAAATGCCGGCTCTCGTAATCTGGAAGCGAGGCTTCGCGCAAGTCTTCAAAATGCTTGGCGATCGATTGATCAAGATCGTCAGTAGTCTCTGACTCACGTTCAGTTTTCCAATCCTCGAAGAGTGCACGGTTCAACGGGTTCTCGAATAGATCGGGATTGATAGTGAGTCCGGCTTCCCGGCACTCTTGACGTTGCACGAGCAACTGGAGGATTTGCGTTTCGCCATCGAGAGGAGCAGGTTTTTCGATTCTGGCTCGACGTACATCTGCCTTGGTTGCTACAGGGCGGGGCGCTATTGGTCCGTCAGCACCAGCAGCACGCGTGACAAACTGCAGTGCGAGACGTTCGTCGATACCACCTAACCGAGCGAGGCGCTGAATATAATGAGAGCGTACGACGGGATCCACAATTACTGCGACAGTCGGTGCAAGAGACTCTACAGCACGTGATCGAGAGCGAGGGTTGTCTTTTTCAACCTGTTCACCTATGACGGAGAAGAGATGGTCAGTCACGGGAAGAGAAGTTTCGAGGAGTTCGCGGAAGGCATCCGGGTCTTTGCGAATCAAAGAATCAGGGTCTTCATTATCGGAAAGTGAAGCGACCCGTATGTCTGCTTTGAGTTGGTCCTGATACGAGACGATTCCTCTCCAGTCGATGGTTGCAATCTGTTCATGATCGGCTGCGTTTGCTGCGACCTGAATGCCTCGTAATGCAGCTTCTGATCCTGCTTCATCAGCGTCGAGAGCGAGCACGATGTTACGGGTATAGCGCTTGAGTAATGACATCTGTTTTTCAGTGAGGGCTGTTCCCATTGAGGCGATTACTTCTGAGAAGCCGAATTGATGTGCAGCGATTACGTCCATGTAACCCTCGACTACAACAGCGCGGTCGTTGCGGCGAATTGAGTCTGAAGCTTGATCAATTCCATAGAGTGAGCCGCTTTTATCGAAGAGTTTTGTTTGAGGAGTGTTTAAATACTTGGGTTCATCTTCGGGGCGAAGGGCACGAGCACCAAAGCCGATTAACCGTCTGCGTTGATCGCGAGTAGGAAAAATCAAACGGTGGCGAAAGCGATCGTATGGGCCACGGTTGCCTTCAATTACAAGTCCGGCATCAACGAGGTCAGGAACAGTGAAGCCACGGGCGTCCAAGTGGTCTGTGAGCGCGCGCCAGTCGTCAGGTGCATAGCCGATTTGCCACCGTTCAATTGTGTCTTCGTTGAGTCCGCGTTTCTCTGCATAGTCACGAGCTTCGGTAGCTTCGGTAGTATCGAGTGCTGCTCGGAAGAAGATAGCGGCTGCTTCATTCGCACGTAACAGACGATCGTGCTGTTCCCGTTCTTGTCGTTCCTGTGGGGATGGTTTTCGTAACTCTATACCAGCTCGATCGGCTGCGAGGCGGAGTGCGTCACGGAATTCTAGTCCTTCTATTCGGCGAATAAACTCGATCGAGTCACCACCAGTGGAACAGGCTCCGAAGCAATGCCACGTTCCCCTATCAGGATCGACGACGAATGACGGTGTTCGCTCGTTATGAAACGGACACCGAGCCTTCCAATTTCGACCGGTCTGTTTAAGCTCGGGAACATAACTTGTAACAAGTTCAACTAGATCAAGGCGCTCTTTCACCTCATCGATGGTGTTCAAGGGCTTGATCTCCTATGGGGAGGGATCGTGTACTTCTGTGCGAAAGAGTTTCCTGTATGAGTTTAGCTGATCCGAGGAGCGTGACTACTCAGAGTACATGGCTGGGCCGTAAAGCTGTGAATCACAATCATATTAGTTTGTTTGGTTGTCCAATGTCTCAGTGATCACCGTGACGAGTGCCATTTCGCGCTCGATGATGGATTCGACGAGAGCCTCAGCTATTTCTTCTTCCGCAATTTCCGCGAGCAGTTTGAGAGTTTGGTGGCGAGCACCTGCCAGATCATGCGTGATTTGCGGTGGGATCAGTTTTTTCGGAAGTTCGCGATTGTTAATCGATTCGGAACGTGCACTTGCGAGGTCCAATCGTTCGTTTTGTGCAAGTGATGCTAGAGCGTGTCCAAGAGTGTATTGGTAGTCATGATCTGGGAGAGTTTGGTCTTCAATAGCTAAACCGACTGGTTTGCGGAAGTCGCTTTCAGTGCGCTCAGATAGTGCACCGATAAGAGCATCGTGTGATCGTTCGAGACGATCTATCAGCATCTTAGTGGCGTTGCCATCCCTAGCTTCGTTGGTGTCAGAAATCATGTCCCACTGGCCACCAGAAAGACTGTTGTTGTGTTGTTGTACTCATCCATTTCTTCGATTCTATCGAGGCGGTCTAACTTAATCAGGTATGACCCGTTGGTAGTGATCTGCAAACCGGTATCGATCGTAGCGGTTCTATGCGGCAGAAGGATGGTTTCTTGAGTATTGAGTAAGCCGATGAGATTTCCACTTGCTCCGGTCACTTGTAATCCGATTGCCCCAATGAATCGACCGCTGCCGATGTTTTCAATCACAAGAGTGAGATTACCGTTCGGTAGCAGGAACGCATCGATGATTGTGAGGTCAGGTAACGGATTCGTTTCGGGATACGGTACGATACTTGAATCACCGATGTTTGCTTCGGCAGCCGAAGTGATATCTACCGCAGCGAGGTCACCGCGTTCGATGTTGAAATGTGTGACTGGTGCCCAGCCTTTAATGTTTGTCCCAACAGGATAGGAAAGGTGTAGCCATTCCGAGTCGACCGTGCGACCGGAGACATGAGCGATTTCCTGAGTAGGAATGATAACCGTGACTGCGGATTGACGGTCAGGGGTGACTCGAAGGTTGGTGGTGAGCATTGCTCGCACAAGAACACCGTCAAAATTTGCAAATGGCTCAGCTACCACGGCGTCAACGGTGTTTGAATAAGTCTTGTCAGCGCTGTGATCTATTGCTGTGATCGCTGCCACCGTAAGTGTGGCGATCAGAATGATCGCGACTCCGACGATCATCGGTGCGTTTAACTGGCGGTTCGTACCGTCCTCCTTATGTGTTCTAGACGCTTGAGCTAACAGTGTTCGCGATGCCGAATGGCAACTAACGATTCCACATGGTGTCTCGTGCAGTGGCTGAAGCGCAATAGAAGTGGCAGTGATTGAGTTGACTGTTCAGTCGATACAGCATTCCGTAGGCAACTTAAATCGGAAAGTTCACTAATCCGTACAGCTTCTGATATGGATGTAGAGAATTTCGATTGTCTTTTCGGACAGGGTGATCTCAAGGATTTCGAGTGAACGTTGATTATTAGAGCAGTTTTAACACTCGAGCTTGATCGAGCGCGTAGTGGTCCGTCATCCCTGAAATGTAATCAGCTGCTCGGCGCCAAACTGGATCCTGAGGTAACGACCAACCGCTGATATCGTCAGGGTTGCTCATGTAATACTCGAAGAGCGTCGTGATGACAGACTGGCCGAGCGCAGCACCTTCTAAAGTGCGCTCGTGACCGTAAACCCGTTCGAACATGAAGTCACGTAGTTTATCGATGGCTTCAAGTGCTATGGGGTTAAGGCAGATCGTCGGATGGTCCGTCTCGAATGTACCCATGGATGCGAGAACACAACTTGTTACGAGTGCCTCAATGCGAGTTGAATGATCATCCCCAAGGACGTCTCGTGAAAGGCGGGGTAGCTCAGCTTCAGCGATGAGCTCTGCACGGATCGCATCCTGAATGTCATGGTTCAGGTAGGCGATCGAGTCGGAGAGTTTAACAATTTCGCCTTCAAGTGTTGATGGCTGTCCCCAACCGTCCTCGCTCGTTACAGAGGCACGCCCCTTCGAATGGCAAAGGATGCCGTCGCGAGTTTCGTACATAAGGTTGAGACCTTGTCCATCGCGCTCAAGGCTGTCAACGATTCTGAGTGATTGTTCATTATGTCGAAATCCATCTGGTAGCAACCGAGCTAGCTGTTCCTCACCTGCATGCCCGAATGGAGTGTGACCTAGGTCATGGCCAAGCGCGATTGCTTCGGTAAGGTCCTCGTTGAGATTAAGCGCACGTGCGATCGTGCGAGCGATTTGCTGAACTTCGATAGTGTGAGTCATTCGTGTGACAACGTGGTCGGAATCGGGAGTAACAAAGACTTGTGTCTTGTGCTTCAGACGGCGGAAAGCTCGGGTATGGATAATGCGATCACGGTCGAGCTGGTACGCGAGACGTAGCGGCTCTAGTTCTTCTGCGCGTTTACGCCCTTTCGAAGTTGTTTCACGGGCAGCAACCCGCGATAGCCACGACTCGCGCGCTTCGAGATCCTGTCGCACACTATCGAGGTTCATGAGGGATTAAGAGGCTGCGAGGTCATTTTCTGAGTCTGCAAGCGCTCTTCGACACTGTCCAGTGCGATAATCTTCTTGGATGAATTCGTTACTCCTCTATAATCCGAGTCGGCGTCTATCTTTTGTACGTGAGTGTTGAATGATTCACTGCGTTTAAGAGTGGTGATGTTGGTGGCAAATGATCGAGGGGGAAGTATTGACAACAATCGCTGAGGGTTCCCACGTCGCTACTGAATCAGAAAAACTCGTTTATTTCTTTAGTGGCGCACGCTCTGATGGAAGTCAGAGTTTACGTAACCTCCTGGGTGGGAAAGGGAGCGCTCTCGCTGAAATGAGCTCGCTTGGAATTCCTGTACCTCCTGGATTCACGATTACGACTAATGTTTGTAATTCCTATTACAACCTCGGGAAGACATATCCTGAACGTCTCGATTTCGAAGTTCGAGAAAGCCTCATTGAGATCGAAGATCTTGTTGGAAGCAGATTCGGAGACTCCGAAAATCCTCTGCTGGTCTCCGTTCGTTCAGGTGCTCGTGTTTCTATGCCTGGGATGATGGACACAATTCTGAACCTGGGACTGAATGATGTAACGGTAGAAGGGCTCGCGAAACAATCAGGAGATGCCAGATTCGCCTATGACTCCTATCGCCGTTTAGTTCAGATGTACGGCGATGTGGTGTTAGGTGTAGGGAAACGCGAAGATACTGATACTGACCCATATGAAGAGTTACTTGAAGCAAAAAAACATTCACGTGGTGTCGTGAACGATACTGACCTCGATGCTGCAGCATTGAAGGAGCTGGTAGGCGAATACAAGGAACTCATTCGCGATCGTGGTGGTGAATTCCCCGAAGATCCTTGGGTGCAACTCTGGGGTGCAATCGGTTCGGTTTTTGAAAGCTGGGAGAATCCACGCGCTGTCTTTTACCGTGATCAGTACGGTTATCCCTCCAGCTGGGGCACGGCAGTCAATGTTCAGGCAATGGTATTTGGGAACCTCGGTGACGATTGTGCTACAGGGGTCTTATTCACCCGTAATCCATCGACTGGTGAGCGGCAATTATTTGGGGAATGTCTCATCAATGCGCAGGGTGAAGATGTCGTTGCAGGTATTCGGACGCCACAGCCTATCACCGCGGCCGAAAGCGATAGCAGTGGACTTTTGTCGTTAGAAGAAATGATGCCAGAGGTTTATGAAGAGCTTGCCTCTGCATGCGATCGACTCGAACGCCACTTTCAGGACATGCAGGACATCGAATTTACGGTTCAGCAAGGCAAGCTTTGGATTCTTCAGACACGCAGTGGCAAGCGGTCCGGGCGTGCGATGCTGAAGATAGCAGTCGATCTTGCTGATGAGCACTTAATGACTGAGCGGGAAGCGCTCATGAGACTCGAACCTGAGCAACTTGAAGGGCTTTTGCACCCAGTGTTTGAGGATGGTGTCGATCGACATGTGATAGCGAAAGGTCTCCCAGCTTCTCCAGGTGCGGCAGTGGGTCGAGTGGTTTTTCGTCCCGTTGATGTTGTAGAGGCATCCAAACGTGGAGAGAGCACGATCCTCGTGCGTGACGAGACGAGCCCGGAAGATATCGAGGGGATGGTTGACGCACGAGGAATCTTGACGGCTCGTGGAGGCATGACTTCACATGCAGCGGTAGTTGCTCGAGGAATGGGGAAATGTTGTGTTGTCGGTTCTACTCAATTACAGATCGACTACACGAAGCGGCAATTCAGCACGCTGGAAGAGGGTGGAGAGAGCGTCACGGTTCGAGAAGGTGACATAATCTCACTCGATGGTAGTACTGGTGAAGTAATGCTAGGAGACTTGGCGTTAGCAACAAGTCAATTTCCCCCAGAGTTTAATCGAGTGATGGAGTGGGTTGATGCTGCTCGTCGGATGAAGGTACGAGCGAATGCTGACACCCCGGAGGATGCGAAGCGGGCGCGCGAATTTGGTGCAGAAGGAATTGGGCTCTGCAGGACAGAGCATATGTTTTTCGGCTCAGATCGAATCTTAGCCGTCCGACAGATGATTCTTTCTGAAGGAGCGGAGGCGCGCCGTGATGCCTTAGCCAAGATTCTGCCGATGCAACGTGATGATTTCATCGGAATTCTGCGTGCTATGGCTCCGTACCCGGTCACTATTCGATTATTGGATCCTCCGTTGCACGAGTTCTTACCAAATGAGGCAGAGGAAATTAACGAAGTTGCTGCGGCCCTTGAGCTACCGTCTGCCGAAGTTACGCGACGAGTTGATCTGTTACGTGAACAAAACCCAATGCTTGGTCATCGAGGTGTGCGTCTCGGTGTGACATCTCCTGAAATCTACGAAGTACAGGTTCGAGCCGTGATTGAAGGCGCCTGTGAACTCGCCAATGAAGGTGTTGATGTAACTCCCGAGATAATGATTCCGCTCGTCGGGATGCCAGAAGAGCTGCGCTTACTTCGTGAGCGGGCGGTCAATATCGCCGAACAGGTTATGCGAGAACAGGGGATAGATATTGACTACTCGATCGGAACGATGATCGAACTACCGCGGGCGTGTGTCATAGCGAACCAGATTGCAGAACATGCTGATTTTTTCTCGTTCGGTACGAACGACCTGACTCAGACAACTTTTGGTCTGTCACGCGATGATGCTAATCGCTTTTTACCCTTTTATCTTGAGCAGCATCTGCTTGAAGTTGATCCGTTTGTGCAAGTCGATCGTGAAGGTGTTGGTGGGTTAATCAAGCTGGGCATCGAACGTGGAAAGTCAGTACGAGAGCATCTTAAAATCGGCGTCTGCGGAGAGCACGGCGGTGATCCAGTCTCGATTGAATTTTTCGAACAGCAAGGATTTGATTACATATCGTGCTCACCTTACCGCGTACCGATTGCTCGTCTCGCGGCGGCACAGTCAACTTTGAAGGCGTAGAACCTTTATGCTAGTTGCTCGTTAGTGTTGGCTACATTGCTGCTGTGTTCGGGACGGTCGTTGGAAACTATTCCACGGTTACAGTTTTCGCTAGATTGCGCGGCTGGTCGATATTCTCATTACGTTCCAAGGCGATGTAGTACGCAAGCAATTGCAGAGGGACGACAGTGACGATCGGTGCAAGTAGAGGATCGATCGCAGGTAGTTCAATCACATCGTCGGCGAGATCGTTCAAGGAGTGGTCACCTTGCGAAACGATGGCAATCACTGAACCGTTACGTGCACGAACCTGTTCGATATTCGACCGCATTTTTTCGAAGACTGAGTCACGAGGTGTGATCGCGACGGTTGGGGTTGAAGGATCAATGAGAGCGATTGGTCCGTGCTTCATCTCACCTGCTGCGTAGCCTTCGGCATGGATGTAAGAAACTTCCTTGAGCTTTAGGGCGCCCTCCATGGCTATCGGGAGTCCGAGCCCGCGGCCGAGGAACAGGAAGTCATCAAACTCGGCGTAACGGCTGGCGATTTCTTCGATCTGCGGTGATAAGTCGAGTGCTTGGCCGATTGCGACTGGTAGATGAAGTGCAGCCTCGATCTGAAGGCGTTCGAGATCAGAGTCAAGGCTACCTCGAGCATGTCCAAGGTAGAGTGCGAGAGCATGCAGCAGCAGCATTGAGGAAGTCATTGTTTTAGTACTGGCAACGGCAATCTCGGCCCCAGCGCGGAGGTATAGGGTGCCATCGGCAACACGAGTGGTTTGTGCACCAGGCGTATTACAGAGGGTGATTTGTAAACATCCAGCACGCTTTGCTTCGTCCATTGCGGCTAGTGTGTCGACAGTCTCGCCCGATTGAGCGACAGAGACGACCAGAGTGCGTTCGTCGAGTACAGGTTCGCGATAACGGAATTCTGCAGCGTTGTCGATTTCCGACGGAATGCGAGCAAATCGCTCAAAATAATGTCGCCCGACGAGTGTTGCATTTGAAGAAGTTCCCATGCCGATCAGTACAGCACGGTCGATTGACTTGATTTGTTCGATTGTGAAGGGTAATTCGTCGAAGGCGACTTGCGCAGGATTGAGGAGGTACCTACCGCGCATTGCATCAAGCACAGTGTCCGGCTGCTCGCGAATCTCTTTAAGCATGAAATGCTTGTAGCGGCCACGAGCAGGTGTGACATAGTCGTCAGGTACTGTCTCGACTGTTTTCTTTATCTCTTCCCCATTCGCATCGATGAAGGTTGCTCCGTTCGCCTCGATGTCGACGAATTCACCAGGTTCGAGGAAGGCAACTTCACGAGTGTGCGCGATTAGCGCTCCAATGTCGGATGCAATGTGCATGTCATTGTTGCCGTAACCGACGACGAGACCGCCTGCGTTCCCTACACGTGCCGCCACGATGCGCCCTGGTTCAGCTCGATGAACGGCCACCAATGAATAGGCGCCCTTCGCTTCGGAGACCGTCGATTTAAGTGCATCGAGCAAGTTGGCACCGCCCTTGACGCTGGCAGCAAGCATGTGGGCCAGTACTTCAGAGTCAGTATCAGAAGCAAAGTTACTTGCTGAGAAACGAGCTCGGAGCGTTTCAAAATTCTCAATAATTCCGTTGTGGACGATCGCAATGATCCCATTCGGGTCAAGATGTGGATGAGCGTTTACATCGTTTGGTTCTCCGTGGGTCGCCCATCTTGTGTGACCGATAGCTGTAGTAGCGTGAGGTAACTGTTCCGAGGTCAATTTCAGGAGTTCGTCGATTTTGCCCTTTGTGCGAGCAACGTAGAACTTGTTGGTGTTTTCGATTAGCGCGATGCCCGCAGAGTCATAACCGCGATACTCGAGCCGTCGCAAGCCATCGAGCACAATCGGGCCCGATGAATGTTCGCCACTGTAGCCAACGATGCCACACACGAATGTTACTCCCGGTCCCTTGGTTCCCTGTTGTCTAAGTATTCATTCTGATCGGTTGTTGCTCGAGCGGTTACGATCGTGCCTGCAGTCTGATCTCCGTAACAGCCACGTTGATCGGCAGGCAGGAGTGCCGCTATCTCACGCATCATCCGATCAGTTTCCGCTAAAGCGCTCTGGGTGGTGGAATGTTTGTCTTCTAAGGTGAATGGTTCACCGAACTCGATGCGTATCGATGGTCGCCGACCAATGAGCCACAGAAATGGGAGTGAACGCCAACGGATCGAGTGACTACCTACGATTGCAACAGGCACAATTTGGGTGTTGGTGAATTGTGCAACCATCGCAGCACCGGGTAATGCCGGCTTTAGGCCGCGACCATGATTTCGTGTGCCTTCTGGATACATAAGTAGAGTACTGTTGCCTCGAAGGTAGTTTCGTGCGGTGCGTAGTGCACCAAGGTCACCAGAGTAGCGTCGTACAGGAAAGGCACCAACTGCCCAGAAGATCCATCCGATCAATGGAGTTTCGAAGAGTTCACGTTTGGCCATGGCATGTACCCGACGTGGGGCGAATGAACCGACTAGCGGAGGATCGACGAGGTGTGCATGGTTACACACCAAGATCACTGGTCCTGCACGTGGTACGCGTTCGCGTCCGACAACTTCTAGAGCGGTGAGGGTGCGGCTAAGAGTGCGGACGCACAAAGTGAGCGTCGGATATACGATCGTTTTGAAGAAATCCTGCATCTTACGACTCGTTGGCGTCGTGGTATGCCTCGAGGCAGGCAGCTACAACTTGGTCGACCCCGAGTGCGTCAGTGTCCACAATTATAGCGCCGGTAGCAGCTTGTTCACGACGTAATGCTCGTTTGCCAGAGTCATCCAACTCATCGCGGCGGCGTGTCGCTGTGAGGACGCTTTCGAATGAAGAATCACGACCGGAGTCGATTTCTTCACCCAGACGTCGTCGCGCTCGTGTTTCACTTGATGCATCCAGAAAAATTTTGGTCGATGCATCAGTCAGAACACGAGTTCCGATGTCACGTCCGGCCATAACCACCGGTTCGCGTGATGCGATCGCTCGCTGGCGACGAACAAGTTCATCACGCACTTCAGCAATACGAGATATCAAAGAGACAGCCTCTTCGATCTCGGGTGAGCGCAGCTCTGTTGTCACGTCATCGTCGGCTAGGAAGATGTGAGGGCTGGTTGGATTTGTCCATCGCATATCAAGTTCAAGTGAACGGACTAACGTGGATACCGCTTCTTGATTGTTCGGATCAACTGCGTTTCGCAATACGGCTAGAGTACAGGCTCTGTACATCAAGCCTGTGTCGAAGAAGCCAATATCTAGCTGTTCGGCGATTGCTCGACCAACGACACTCTTACCGGCCGCGGTAGGGCCGTCAATCGCTATCGAGCGCGCTAACGAATCGAGTGAGATGCGACACTCCCGAGATGGTGCACGTGAGTGAGTTTCACGCGCATACAACTTCTAGTCGATCATAGCTACGGCCTGATCCGAACGTCTACAACGAGTTTCATCTTCTTACCGATTGATCTGGTCTTAGATTAGAACTCAGTTTGATGATTTGGGTGAAGCATGTGTCTGAAGTTGAGTGATTGTGTGAAGCGCGGAAAGTTCACTTGTCAGGAGCATTCGAGAGGTTCCCGGTGATAGGTCTTCCAGAGTGATTGGTCCGAATGCGGTTCGCCGTAATCGCGCTACGGAATGGCCTATTGCACGGAACATTCGACGCACTTGTCGTTTCCGGCCTTCATGGATGGTGAGTCTGAGTACGGCTTTGTTATCACCAGTCTCGATAAATTCGACGCCGGCCGGTGCGGTCATTCCGTCTTCTAGCATGATGCCTGAGCGTAATTGATCCAGATCGTAGTCCGAGGGGACACCTCGAACTGTGGCTTCGTAGACCTTCTTCACTTCGTAACGCGGGTGGCTTAAGCGATGTACTAGTTCGCCGATCGTGCTGAATAGCAGGACACCTTCGGTATCGATATCTAGACGGCCGATATAGCGGAGAGTGCTAGGTGTTCCTGATAGCAGGTCATAGATGCTTTTCTGTTCGTGTTTTATGACGGTACTTACGACATAGCCAGGTGGTTTATTGAGGACGATCGTTAGATCAGTTGGAGGGCGCGGAAGTGGCCGACCGTCAACTTCGATATTTTGTGTGTCGACATTCGCACGTTCTCCAAGGGAAGCGATTCGGCCATCCACTGTGACACGACCGTCGCTGATGAGCGTCTCGCAAGAACGACGGCTTCCCATCCCGGCACGAGCGAGCAACTTCTGGAGTCGTTGTGTGCCAGATTCTTCAGTGTCTCTCACAGAATTCGTAGACATCTCAGTCCGGTGAGATTGCTGAGCTCTTCAACGAGATCTCGGTCGGCGTTCATTAGATATCCACTCGGTTATTACGGTTACCCGCTTTGAAGTAATCCAGGTCGAAGAGGCGGACTTACGTTTAAGGGGTAGTCTATCTGTGAGGCGTCGCACTGCACGTTCAGCCGTTAGGACAGTTGCTATTGTGGCTGCTGTCGCTGTGATCGTGGGTAATGCTCGACTTGCGAGTAACGCCAGTACAGGTCGAATTGCTGGTATTCGACTCACATATGAGCTGCGGATAACAGCTCGTTCGGAATCCGGTGGTTTTGTCTGCAGGTGATTGGAATGATTGTCTGTCATGCGGTATCCCCGAAAGTAGTTAAGGCAGTTAGTGATGTGCCTGAGATTGGCATCAGGACGGGTCTATTTTGCGTTCTTTCCTAGGGTGATGTCGAGCAAGCATTGGTCGACTTGTTGAGTAAGATCGATTGGGACCATTTTTTGAGTCGAGGTCGACCGTGCATCCATGTCGGGAATATTAAGTTGATGATTTGCGATCGCTCTCACAAGCTCAACGACGAAGGTCGGTTCTCGACGGAGGCCCGCCTTGCGAATCAAAGCAAATAGTTGACTTTCCTCGATCGTCTTGTCGTCTAGATTCGCTACGTTTCCTAATTCGCTACGTGCCAATTTGAACTCTGAATCGTCGATACGATAGCGGCAGTAGGCTACAACCGGACCTTTGTCTACTTCCGGTATAGCCAGATTCATCATTAAGCCACTTTCGGTTGCTGATTGACGGATTAGCGACTGGTTAACTTCGCGCCAGGTACCGACTGGCCCAGTTGGCAGGGCAGGATGAAGGTTGAGCAGCGGGAACTTCTCGACAATGGGAGCGGTGAAAATCAACATGTAGCCAGCAAGAATCCCGATGTCGAAATGGTAGGGAGTAAGTAAACCTGCTACTGCTTCATCGAATGCTACGCGCCATTCAGGTAATTGTTCCCCCGGCTGCGAGAGTATGCCTCCCTGCGCTTTCCGAAATCGAACTGATGACTTTGCGATCAAAGGGATGTGATCTGCTTCAATTTGATCAAAAAAACGGTCGGTGGTCTCACTCTCGTGGCGTTCTCGATTTGAGAATACAAACGATAGTTGTGCGTCAAGTGATCCGTCATTGATCGCAGTGCTTATCGCGTCATACATTCCGCGCGATCCTGTACCGCGCCCGGTTGAAAACCATCCGATTTGGAGCGTCACCGACTTGCTGTCATGAATGAATGCTCATCGTAGTTGTTCATTCAGACCCAGGCACATCATTTGTCCTGTCCCTGAGAATTTCGATTCGTTGTTCGACGTTGCTTAAGAATTGCTGACAGCGAGAGGCAAGTTCCACACCTTGTTCGTAGAGAGCGATTGATTGTTCGAAGTTCAGTGCTCCGTCCTCTAGTCGGTGAGCGATCGTTTCGAGCTCATCAAAGAGCGTTTCAAAGCTATCAGCTTCTTCACCGGTCGAGTTGAAATCGAGAGGTGATTGTTTCTCGGGTGGTTGGTCGTTTGCGGTCATTTATCGGACTCTACACTTGCTTGTCGGCTACCGTCGCGCCAACGAATGTTGATCATATCGCCAGGCGTAACTTCAAAGGCATTTCCGATAGCTTTTCCGTTGTCGTGCGCTACAAGAGCGTACCCTCTGTCGAGTGTCGCAGTTGGGGATAGAGCGTCGAGACGCGCTATCAGTGCGGTCGTATCGTTGCGGATAGAGGCTGTAGCGATGGTCATCTGATGGTGAAGCGTGTTGGTTACTGCTTCGATACGACGGCGCCAGTGTTCTATGTCAGGTAAGGCTCGATCGAGTCGAAGTATATCCTGAGTGACGCCCTCACGCGCGCGCATGAGCAGTTGCCGAATCTGTTGATGCTGACGAAGTTGGAGTTGACGCACTTGCTCCTGTAATTCAACTCGGTCAGGTGTGACGACTTCAGCTGCAGCTGAGGGTGTAGGTGCTCGGACGTCGGCAACGAGATCAGCAAGCGTAATGTCTGTTTCATGCCCGACAGCAGACACTGTAGGTATTGGACAGCTGAAGATAGAACGAACAACAGGTTCTTCGTTGAATGCCCAGAGGTCTTCAGAAGATCCTCCGCCACGTGTGACGATCAGGACATCAGGCCAACTCGCTCGAGCATTCTTTGGCGTGAGAGTGTCGATTGCTTCAGCTATGGAAGAAGCGGCCGCATCACCCTGCACTTGCGTTGGTTGGATTAGCATTTCTGCGTATGGCCAGCGTCGCTGCAGAACGGTGCGCACGTCATGCAGGGCCGCACCATTCATCGAAGTGACAACGCCGATTCGTTCAGGGAAACGCGGGAGCACGCGTTTGCGTTCTGGGTCGAAGAGGCCTTCTGCTTCAAAGAGTGCACGTCGT
>Ga0310344_10001062_pt1 | contig 21248 bp, 18 predicted proteins | sample HC15DNA20200_MG_FD_203801 | JGI IMG/M metagenome (GOLD analysis project Ga0310344, IMG submission 203801) | Marine microbial communities from station ALOHA, North Pacific Subtropical Gyre - HC15-DNA-20-200_MG | ecosystem: Environmental > Aquatic > Marine > Oceanic | place: Pacific Ocean: North... | reverse complement strand
CATTCGTAGCAGCGAACCACACCGTGAACAGTATTCTAACCCCTGATCGAGCTGCGAGACTCGTAGAACAAAAGATGTTGGATCCAGAGATGCCGGGCTTAAACGATGTCCTGCAACGCTTGTTCCAGGCGGGCTTTCGGGCAAATGCAAATGACGCTTATGAGATGGAAATCAGGAATACGGTCGCTGGTGTAGTGATCGACAGGGTCAAATGGCTCGCGGAAACAGCACCAATGATGCAGGTGAGAGCACAATCGACATTGGCACTGAGAATTCTGGCAGGTCGCCTGCAAGCAATGGAGCCTTCTGATGCCTCTGTGCTACTCCAGCTCGATATAAGACGCTTCCTTGACAGACCCTACGACTCAGGGCAAACGCCAAGTTCCGTAAGTGCTCCTCCGGGAGCTCCAATTGGACAGGCAGCTATGGATTGGCTCGGACTTCTTGAGCCTTGGTGCACTTGGATAGATGGAGAGTGGAGATGAGCATGACAATCGTCAGAACCTTGAGACAAGTTTTTGTCTCATTTATCGTCGCGTGCGCACTATTCCCGACCTCGGTATCCGCCACCTGGTCAGTAATCGCGGTGGATGCCAGAACTGGACAGGTGGTGATTGCTTCAGCGACTTGCGTTGCTCAGGGTAGGTTCGCTGGCTTCCCATCCAAAGGTCTTATGGATATACAGGCAATTGTATTGCCAGGGATCGGAGTTGCAGCAGCACAAGCAGGAGTTGATCGTACGCGGGAAAACCAGCAACTAATCTACGCCCAAATAAAAGCGGGAACCCACCCTGTTGAAATCCTGGAACTTCTCAAACAAGATCCGGATATTCAGAGACGACAATTCGGTATTGTGGATATGCAGGGCCGGTCCGTAGGATTTTCTGGTAGCGGCAATGGCGCTGCATCACTGTCACAGCAGGGTCACGTAACAGGTACCACAATCTATTACTCTGTTCAGGGTAATATTCTGGCTTCGGATGCAGTGGTGCATAACGCCGCACAAGCCTTTGAAGCAGAATCCGGATCACTCGCTGACCGAGTTATGGCAGCCATGGAAGCAGCTGACGAGGCGGGTGGAGATGTGCGCTGTACCTGTGAAACAGAGCCCGTTCCGGATGCAGCTTGTCACAGCCGGAATGCGCACGTCGCTTACATCCTCCAAGCTGACAAAAGTGATAGAGAAGGAGCGTCATTCAACGATGGTGACTACACGCTGTACATCAGCGCGACCGATGAGGACATCGAGCCACACGAGAATGGGAACCCCGTGATCACCCTTAGAATGCGTTACGACCTGTGGAAGACGGGAGGCTAGCAACCTCAGATTCACCTAAATTTCACTATTCACAAATGATTATTGAACACCCTCGATAGCAGCCCGTATCAGGCGTGATGTATTGTCTATCCGATACTGCATAAGCCTCGTGCCCACCTCGATTGTTTTCTCGAGTGGGCTAAGTGAAACCCCGTTAATTGATGCACGACCGGCAACAACCCGCTCCTCATAACGAACAGAAGAAGGGTCTACGGTCGCCTGCATTGCGGTAAGCCAGTAAGAATCGTGGAAACCCTCTGATTCCTCGAAAATACTGAACTCTTCTTCCATTACCCTCTGCAGTGCTGCGTTGTCGTAGAATTCAGGAATGTAGTGAGCGATAGATGTTCCCCAGCGCTCATTAAGTCGATCCGCTACCACCGCCATCCCGTCTTGATTACCACCACTGTCACCGATGAACACAATATGCTCGAAACCATGTGCCTGCAGACTACTCGCAACATCATCTAGGACCGCCCGGAATGTTTCTTCTCGAAGACTGATGGTACCCGGATAACGCATATGGCCGGTGGGCTGCTCTATGCCACCCTCCGGAACAAGTTTCACTATTGGTGCGCATAATGCGTTACCAAGTTCTCGGGCGATTCCTTCGCAAGCTCCTTGCAGGACATAATTGTGCTTACCCGTAGCCACATAAGGACCATTCTGTTCGATCCCACCAGTAGAGATAATCACAGTGTTCGCGCCGTCAGCCATCCTATCCCTGATCTCAATCCAAGTAAGTTCTTCGATCCAGATCGAATTAAGAGCTTCGATTGGCCGGTCCATAGTCAACTCAGCCTGTAAAGCTGCATCATCAGTCACCTGAGTAACTATAGGTTCTGGCTCTCGCTTAATCGCGCTCGCTACTGCGAATGCTATAAGAAATGCGAACAAGGCCGTGACAAGTAAGTTCCGATTCATCATAGTGGTTGCTCTCCGTAAATCTGAGTAACCATTTTACCCATGGAATATAAAAATGGCGACTAGGGCTTCAAAACTCCTGTTACTTGCAGCGCTCACCTCTTCAGCATGCGGTGGCCCTTCTCAAGAAGAAGCGATACTAGACAGTCCTGACCCAGCCGTGGTCGAGGATGTCATCCGCACTGCAAACCCTTACGCTCGTGGATACACAGATGAGGACTTCCCGCGTATCAAGGAACTTGCAACTGGAGTCTACTCATATGAGCAACTCAGGTCTGCAGGCGAAGAAAAATTCGCTACAGTTAGCATGTTCGTGGTAACCGATGAGGGTGTCCTCGTTGCTGATGGTCAGGGCAGCGTGGAAGAAACCGAGCGGATGATCAATCAGATCGCTGAAATAACTGACCAACCCATAACCCACGTGGTAATATGTTCAGACCATGGCGACCATACCGCTGGTAACTCAGCATTCCCCTCAGACGCTGAATTTCTAGCTCACCCAACTTCAGCAGCCACGCTCGAAGCTAGCGCCAACGCAGCAAACCGAGCTCCAGGAGCTCCTCCAATCGTACTCCCTACCCAGATCATCGAAGAACGTGCGGTACTGGAACTCGGGGACCGCAAGATTGAGATCCTGTTCTTGGGACGTGCCCACACAGGTGGAGATCTGGTGGTCCATCTGCCTGAAGAGAAAATTCTTTTTATGAGCGAGACTTACCTGAACCGAGTTTTTCCAGCCATGCGCTCAGCCTATCCCTCGGAATGGGTAGAAATGATTGAGCGTGCCCAAGAGATGGATATTCATACCTACGTCCCAGGCCATGGATTCGTTGACTCTCCTTCCGTGCTTGAGGAAGAGCTAGATAATTATCGACGTGCGATAATCGGTGTAATCGAACAAGCTACCCAGCAGTACGAAGAGGGATACGGCCTTGAGGATGCACAAATCCAGACCAACTTCGGTGAGCTTGAGACCTGGTCACTTTTTATGAGTCAAGCACCCCGCGCTATACAACAAGTTTATGCTGAGCTCGATGGCATTCTGCCGCGTGAAAACCGATGAATACATACTCTACCAGTGCACTGGCCTCAGCTTCTCAGGAACGTGAGGGCAATGATCTTATTTTCAGACTGAATGGTGAGGCCCAGGCTCGTGCAGCGAGTGGAGAATCAATCCTCGATGCGACGATGGGTGCATTAATAGACGATAGCGGCCATACCGCCGTCATGCCTAGTGTCGCTGAAGCGATAGCTCGCGTACCTACGGGTAAGGCTGCAGGCTACTCCCCGATCTCCGGCTCCCCACCCTTCCTCGAAGCAGTTAAAAGTGACCTCCTAGGCAATACAGATTTTTTGTCACAGTCGGTAGCCGTAACTACTCCAGGAGGAAGTGGCGCAATTTATCAGGCGATCAAGAACTTCGTAGAACCGGGGCATCAGGCGCTTACGACGGACTACTGCTGGGGCCCATACCCGGTGATCGCTCAACACTTACAAAGAGATGTCAGCACTTTCCGCATGTTCTCTTCTGATATGAGCTTCGACTTGGAAGCAATGAAGCAGGGGATGCGCAAGCAATTAGATGAGCAGGGCCGATCGCTACTAATGCTAAACTTTCCCTGTCATAACCCGACTGGATACTCTTTGGATTTGAAAGAATGGACGAGTATCGCCGAGGCGGTTCGCGAAGCTGGAGAAGAAGCTCCCGTAGCCGTCCTCTTAGATCTCGCCTACCACAGGTTTGGTGGAGAAAGTGCAGACCTGTGGGTCGATGCGCTACCAAGAATGCTAGAAACCGCTACGGTGCTGTTGGCGTGGACAGCCTCTAAATCATTTTGCCAATACGGTGCTCGGATCGGCTCACTGGTTGCCCTCCATCCAGATCAAGCCGAACGAGATAAGATCGCGAATGCCCTAAACTTCACCTGTCGCGCCACGTGGTCTAACTCTAACCACCTAGGCCAGCTCGCTATCACAGACTTGCTTGTAGACCCAGAACTGAGTCAGCGCGCTAATACTGACCGAGCCGAATTGGTCGAGCTTTTAAGGACAAGAGTCGAGGTCTTTAATGGTGCCGCAAATGACGCAGGGCTTGATGTGCCTCGCTACGATGGCGGATTTTTTGTCGTTGTATTCACTCCTGACGGAGAAAAGACTGCCGCCATAATGCGTGATATGGGCGTCTATGTGATACCCCTGAAGGGTGCCGTCCGAGTAGCTCTCTGTGCGACCCCAGAGGCTGAGATGCCTCGGTTAATCACAGCACTGCGCGCCGGGGTAGATCAGGCAGAACTGGAATAGTGAGGGCCTACCTCGCAGGGCAGTTCTCTACTAATACCAGACACAACAGTTAGCGTCCGGAAACAGACCTACCAATACGAATCGCCTCATCTGCACCTGATCCAGACATCAGTAGGCCAAGAAATCCTTCAGCGAGGCGTTGTTCCACATCCTGAGCATTAGCAGTGATCATATTCGGCAGACCCACTCGCTCCGAGTGTTGTAGCACTTCCTGTGTTCCGGCCTCTCCTGCTTCACGGCTGCCGAGATCACGCGAAAGACTACCGATACCACAGGCCAAAACGCTGTAGCCTGGCGTATCCGCGATCTCACCTGCAACTGCGAGCGCACCTGCATCTTCGATCATGATCATGGCCACCGTATGCCCATCCGGATTACGCGGAGACCAAACGCTAGCTCCAGCATCTACGAAAAGACTCGCCGCCAATTGGGCTTCCTCAGGGCTGCGCACATGCGGAATCACAATACCATCAGCCCCTAGCCGCAGCGATTCAACCACTCGCGCTCGGGCTGCTTCAGTACCATCACGCTCTATGGGTGGAATTCGGACAAGAAGAGAGGGGCCTCCGGCTTCATTAGATCGACTAAGGCCTTCCGAAATCGCAGCCACAGCCTCCGCATCATAACTCCCCTCAAGATTCAGAAAGAGGTAGTCCAGCAAGGGGTTCTCGGCGAGACGTGCGCCTCCCTCAGCAGTATACAGTGGCGGGAGACGAGAACCGTCAGGTGCCACTTCCCCTCTTGGGCGTTCATTGGGGACGAAGATACCGAATGCGGGCGTACCTGCAGACCATAGCTGTATTATCCTGGGGGCAGACCCTACCTCAGATGCACCGGTGTCATTTGACACTTGAGAGCACGCCACAGTGATGCAGAGTGCAACATTAGCTGCAATGAACTTGAACCCGAATGTCTCCAATGTTGCAACCATCTGCTCAACCCTCACGACCAGATTCTTTAAGCCCAACTGAGAGCGCTTCTGGCTGATTGACAATGATGAGCTCAAACCCTTGTGCCAGGCGCTCAGCAATGTCGTCGACACCAGCGGTAATGCCACATGCCACATCAAATTCCTTGCATGCTGCAAGTACAGTTTGAATTGCAATTTCTACCGCCTGCATGTCGCCTTCATACGCCCTGCGAAGATCACCTGGACCGGGAATCGCCACACTCACGCCTGGTGTCCCAACAATCTCCCGAGCTACAGCTATACCTTCCTGATCTTCTATGAGCAGGATATTGATGAGATCACCACGCGGGTTGATGGGCCAAAGACGACTGCCCATCGCACTCACTGCGAGTTCTGCATCCTGCGATGACTCAACGTGGGGAAATACAATCCCTTCAACACCCGCAGCGATACCTTCAGCAATATGGGTGAGTGCCGCCTCACGATCTTCACGAATTGGCGGGATCCGAAGTGTCACTGGATGCGATTTCTTATCACCCGATGCTTCAGTCATTGCAGTCATGAAGGCTTCCATCGTCGGTATATCCCACGGTCCAGACTCCAGGGAGTAAAAGATAAAATCCGTCTCGTTATTGGCGGCCGCAGCCCGCCCGCCTTCAGCATTTTGCGGACGTGCAAACATCCCGAAAACTGCCTGGTCCTCAGCTAAGAGACGAGCTAACTCCGAGCGGGGTTCCTGGTCCACCATAGTTTCTGCCTCCACGGACTCGGGCGACTCCATCTCTTGACTTTGGCAACCAAATATGATCGTGAGTACGACTGCACCGATAAGCAATTGAGGTCTATAGGTCATAATAAGTTTCTCCTAGTTCGACCATGGAGGGACTACTTGATTCATCCTCGCATACGCAATCGCTTGACCGAGATGTTCGTTCATATGGGTTACAAGCTGTAAGAGAACTGCCCATTGGCCGACCTCTCTCCCATAGAGGCGAGCAGGCTGGGCCAGTTCTTTCTCCGACATCTGACCGATCACTGTGCGAACGTGGTCCATTGAGGCGCTCAGGATCTCGACTACCTTGTCTTTCTCGACTACTTCTTCTTCCCAACGCTCGTACTCTGAAGGCCCCATAGGAGATGCGATACCAAGGCTCTGGTCAGGATACATATAGTTGTAGCGGGAGATATGCGTATAAACTCTCGCTACTGAGTAGACATCCTGCATCGGCTGCCAAGCATAGGTCTCAGATGGCATCACTTGAGCGAGAGCCACAAGCTTGCGAGCTGAAGCCTCGAACTGACCCGAGATTTCCTCCCTAAAATTCGAAGGTGCGGACTGGGCTGAAATGGGCACAGCAAAGGCAATAGCAACAATTGCCGCCATGACAAACTGGATGCGACGCATATTTTTCTCCCGGCTAAGCAGTAGGCGCTGAAAAGATAGACACTCATCCCTCAGTTGCTAGGATATGGAGCCACCTCTCTCTTCCAGATGTCCCGTCTTCAATGTCTGTGTATACTCCCAAAACCCTAGAAATAACGAAACCTTGCCATGTTAAGATCAATCTTGCTACTCAGTATCACGTTGGGGTAATTAACGATGCGTGTCGCTATCATCGGTAGTGGTATCGCTGGCCTCGCGACAGCCCACCTGCTCTACCGAAATCATGAGATCTCTCTCTTTGAATCTGATTCCCGAATCGGTGGCCACGTGCACACTGTCAAAGTTAATGGCAAGCATGATACAGTAGATGTCGACACAGGATTCATCGTCTACAACGAACGGAATTATCCTAATTTCGTGAAGTTGATACAGGAACTAGATATTGAAACTCAACCCAGTTCAATGAGCTTCAGTGTTCGGATCACTAATCCAGACCTGGAATACAACGGGTCAACTCTTCGCCAGCTGTTTGTTGACAAACGGAACCTCTTTCGGCCCTGGTTCTACAAGATGGTTCGAGACATTCTCCGTTTTAACCGGACAGCTCCTGATGCGATTAGCGGACACCCTAAAGATTGGACATTGCGTGAATTCTTAGATGATCACGAATTCACCGGAGCGTTTGTCGAATACTATCTCGTCCCTATGGGCGCTGCGATCTGGTCCACACCGGTCAACCAAGTCCTTGATATGCCTGCCCATTTCTTCATCCGCTTCTTTGAGAACCATGGGATGCTAACAGTTGACGATCGCCCCGAGTGGAGAGTGATCAAGGGCGGTTCACACCGATATGTGAAAAAGATTATCAAACCTTTTGCTGAGCGTATCAGGCTCAACCATACCGTACAGCAAGTCGAGCGGTTCCCGGATCATGTCACGGTAGACGGTGAACAATTCGACGAAGTTGTCCTCGCCTGTCACAGTGACCAAGCGTTAAGCATGCTAAAGGACCCTTCTGCGGCTGAACGCTCGATCCTAGGCGCAATTCCCTACCAAACCAATGAAGTGGTACTTCACACTGACACTAGGCTTCTTCCAAGGCGACCAAAGGCTTGGGCTGCGTGGAACTACCGTGCCAGTGGCTCGTCGGAGAAGAGTGCTGGAGTAGCCCTCACATACAATATGAATATTCTTCAGTCACTAGAGGGTCCGGACGTATTCTGCGTAACCCTCAACGATGCGGCTTCGGTCAAGGATGAAGAGGTACTGGGACGGTTTGAGTACCACCATCCTCTATTTACGCTAAACGGAATCACTGCTCAGCAACGTCATGGGGAAATTAGCGGCGTCGCACGCACACACTACTGCGGAGCCTATTGGGGTTATGGTTTTCACGAGGACGGGCTAAATAGTGCACTTGCTGTGGCCCGAGCGTTCGGGGTGGCGGTATGAAAAGTGCGATTTACGAAGGGCTGGTGCGACACCGAAGGTTCGAGCCAGTACATCATGAATTCCGATACCCGCTCTTCATGATGTATATAGACCTAGCAGAACTTCCAGAACTCTTTCAACATCACATGCTGTATTCAGCTGAAAGTCCTGCAGCGGCGTGGTTTCGCCGAAAAGACTACCTGGGAGACCCGGACCTAGATCTGGATGAGGCGGTAAGAAACACTGTACACTCAGCCACCGGAAAGAAACCGGATGGCCCGATACGCATACTCACACACCTGCGGACGTTTGGCTACGTCATGAATCCCGTAACGTTTTACTACTGCTTTCGGAGTTCAGAAGATGGTCTTGATGCAGTTGTTGCTGAAATAACAAATACTCCATGGGGTGAGCGGCATACGCATGTTCTCAAGCCATCTAAAGACGGGCCATACCAGCATCCATATGGATTCAATTTCGTTAAGGAATTTCACGTTTCACCCTTTATGCCGATGGATGTGGACTACGAGTGGCTCATTGGCATGCCAGGCAACCGCCTTACCGTGCACACACAGAACTATAAAGAAGATAGGAAATTCTTCGATGCTACACTTTTGCTGTCACGCCGAGAAATCACGAACAGTGCGCTGACGAATGTCCTGCTAAGGCATCCTTGGATGACGGCGAGAGTCGCTTTTGGAATCTATTGGCAGGCCGCGAGACTCTGGATTAAGAGAGCACCATTTCACACCCATCCAGCAAAGAAACCCCAATGACCGTCTGGCAAAGCTTTTCCAGGAAGTTGGTTCTCTGGAAACTGAAAAGCCTACGAAAGGGTTACCTCACACTTTACGATGACAGTGAGCCACATGCTTTTGGAGATCCCCAGGGACTAGCCGCCAAGATTCGTGTGACGGATCCTCGTTTCTTCCCGGCAGTCATACTGGGCGGGCATGTCGGAGCTGCTGACGCATACGCTCAAGGTTGGTGGACCACTGACAATCTGCCGGCAATTGTGCGTGTATTTGTCCAAAACCGAGCTCTGGTAGATGGGCTAGAAACCGGACTAGCTCGGATAGGACAGCCTTTTAGATGGCTTCTCCACACATTGAATAGGAACAACAAATTCGGTAGCCGACGAAATATTGCTGCTCACTACGATCTCGGTAATGACTTCTTCGAACTCTTCTTAGATGAGACTCTCACATACTCGTGTGGATATTTTGAGCAAGCTGATATGAGCCTCACAGAAGCTTCACGAGCCAAGTACGATCGTATCTGTCGGAAACTCGACCTCAATCCTGAACATCACTTGGTGGAGATCGGAAGCGGTTGGGGAGGTTTTGCCATTCATGCAGCACAGCGATATGGGTGCCAGGTCACAACCACAACGATTTCAAAAGAACAATGTGAATTCGCCAAAAAACGTATTCATGCAGCAGGGCTATCGCATCGCATCACAGTTCTACAGTCTGATTATCGGGATATAAGAGGTGAATATGACCGGCTGGTTTCGATTGAGATGATCGAAGCCGTAGGACATCAGTATTTTTCTGCCTACTTTGAGAGCTGTGCGAGGCTGCTCAAGCCAGAAGGTTTAGCTGCAATTCAGGCGATCACAATTCTGGACGACCGCTATGAACAAGCCCGGAAAGAGGTCGACTTCATCAAGCACTATATTTTCCCTGGCTCCTGTATTCCTTCAATGGCGGTCATATTAGCTGCCACGATGGAAACCGATCTTCGTATCATTCACACTGAGGACTTCGGCGCCCACTACGTGCGTACCTTGCGGAAGTGGAGACATCGCTTCAGCCAACGTGACACCGAAATTAGAGCACTGGGATTCGACAAGTGGTTCCGCCGGATCTGGGATTTCTATTTCTCCTATTGCGAAGGGGGCTTTGCTGAAGGAGCTATCGGAGTGTCTCAGCTCATACTTGCCAAGCCCGCTTCAGGACTCTCTCTCGACAGTATATCAAAAAGAGCAGAGCGAGTAGCATGATCCTGCGACTCGGCACTTCACTCGCGGAACAGGGCATAATTCCCAACAAGCTTCTCAGATGGGGCATCCGTGGTCTCATTCAGCGTCGTATTCGTGAGATAAACGAAGAATCTAAAGCTGAATTCATTCAAGAACTGCTCTCAAGTCCGATCGCCATCGCCACTGAAACAGCTAACGAACAGCATTATGAAGTGACGTCTCAGTTCTTCGAATTGGTTTTAGGTAATTGTCTAAAATACAGCGCTTGTTATTGGCCCGAGGGAGTAGAAACACTCTCTGAAGCAGAGGAGGCGTCCCTCGCACAGGTATGTGAGCGGGCCGATATACACGATGGCCAAAACATCTTGGACCTAGGATGTGGATGGGGCTCATTCTCGCTCTATGCTGCAAAACATTATCCGAATGCGACAATCACATCAGTATCAAACTCTGAATCTCAGCGACGCTATATAGAATCTCACGAATCACCCCAAATCGAAGTCCTCACCGCTGACATCAATAGTCTGGATCTCAATGAAAAGTTTGACCGCATTGTGAGCATTGAGATGTTTGAGCATCTAAGAAACTACCGCAGTCTCCTTGGTCGCCTGGCTAGTTGGTTGGAACCAGATGGCAAGGTATTTGTGCATGTATTCTGCCACCGATCCTTTCCCTATCCCTTTGATACCATCGGCGACCATAATTGGATGGGGCGCTACTTTTTCACAGGCGGAATTATGCCTTCAATAGACCTGTTTCATTGCTTTAATGAGCATCTTTCAGTTGAAGCTGAATGGGCTTTGGATGGGACGCACTACCAACGTACAGCCGCTTTGTGGAGAGAGAACCTGGAAGCTAATCGGTCCAAGCTCCTTCCTATCTTGAAGAGCGTCTATGGCAAGGATGCCAAAATATGGCTAAACCGCTGGAGATTATTTTTTCTCGCGTGTGAGGAATTATTTGGACACCGCGATGGTACTGAGTGGCTCGTGGGACACTACAGATTCTCCACAACGAGAAAAGCTGGATAGCCGCCCGCATAAAGTTTGTTTTCCTCGATTACTTGAACGCTTTATGACTGTGCACCTCCTGAACCGCAAACAAATCATCCCGGGTAACATCAGCGATGTTTTTGAGTTCTTTGAGAACCCCTTGAACCTCGAAAAGATTACGCCCCCGTGGCTGCGTTTTAGAGTTCTTTCCTCGACGGATAGCAGAGTAGGCCTGGGTACAAAGATTTCATACCGTCTCCACTGGCAGATTTTTCCTTTGAGTTGGAACTCTGAGATCAGTGAATACAAGAAAGATATTTTTTTTGCTGATGAAATGACGCGCGGACCCTATCGAAGCTGGTACCACCGGCACCTTTTCCGGTCAGTACAGGACAATGTCGAGATGACGGACACGATTCAGTACTCACTTCCCCTAGGTCTTATCGGCAACCTCGTTCATGCCGTCATTATCAAACAACAATTAGAATCCATCTTTGACTACAGGAAAAAAGTGATCGAGGAGATCTTTGGAGCTAACAGCACAGGGCGATATCCTTTATAAGGCATGGCTATCCATTCAATCTTAATAAACAGAAATTGTGCCCATGAATCAGAAGACGCGAACGATCGTTGTAAGCCAATTTGGAGGACCTGAGGCTCTCGAGTGGAAAGAAGGCCAGCTACCAGCGCTAGGGCCAACTGATGTGTTGATCCGTCACACGGCTGTAGGTCTCAATTTTATTGATGTATACCATAGAACGGGCCTCTACCCCCTACAGTTGCCTTTTACACCGGGAGTAGAAGGGGCTGGTATCATTGAAGCAGTCGGGTCTGACGTGGACGACCTAGGTCCTGGTGAAAGAGTGGCCTACACAGGTAATGGACCACCCGGATCATACAGTAAAAAGAGGGTCCTTCCCCAAACACGACTCGCTAAACTTCCGGATGCAATCGATGACCACACTGCTGCGGCAATCATGCTCAAAGGGTGCACAGTAGAGTATCTTGTAAATCGTACCTTCCCTGTCTCGCCCGGAGATGTAGTCCTGCTGCATGCAGCTGCTGGAGGAGTCGGCTTGATCGCCTCGCAATGGCTCAGCGCTCTAGGTGCTCAGGTTATTGGTACAGTCGGGTCAGAGGAAAAGGCCGAACTGGCAAAGGCAAACGGATGTGACGAGGTGATCCTATACCGGACGGAAGACGTAGCGGAACGGGTTCAAGAGATAACCAGCGGGTTGGGAGTAGATGTGGTGTACGACTCGGTTGGAGCAGCCACCTTCGAAGCTTCAATCAAATCCCTACGACCACGTGGGATGATGGTGACCTTTGGCAATGCATCCGGGCCAGTGCCCCCTGTACCCCCGCTCCTGCTATCACAAAAAGGGTCTCTATTCCTAACACGTCCCGTGCTCGCACATCACTATACTGATCCGACCGAAGCTGCAGAAGGTATAGCCAGGCTCTTTGATATGGTTCTGTCCGGTAAGATCACACCACTCATTGGCCAAGAATATCCACTATCAGATGTTTCCAAAGCGCATCGTGACTTAGAGGACCGCCAGACCGTTGGGTCAACAGTACTCATAACCTGAGCACTGACATCCAAGTGCTCAGCTAGTGACCAACTTTATTGGTCATTATCTGAAATCGCTCTTGGACTCTGCTCCTTAGCAGCAAGCGTCTCCAAAACCTGCTTCCACTCAAATTTGTCACCGATACCTCTGACATAGTGGTCCATCCATGCCATCTCACTGACCGCTTTCACCAAGCGGTTCCTAGGATCAGGAATGCCATGGCTACGGCCAGGATACATGAACAACTCCGTCGGCACTCCAAGCTTCTTTAGCGCCATATGAAGTTCTACCGACTGAGGGCTTGGAACTCGCGGATCACCCTCAACCACGTGGATCATCGTCGGGGTTTTTGCATCAGCGATATACTTCAGTGGAGACTGATTCCAGTATGGGTCAAAGTTCTCGTAGAGGAAGTCATCTCCGATATAGAACTGACGGTTTCGCTGAACATCACTCTGCGCATACATGCTGATCCAGTTCATCGTGCCCGCACCTGAGCTTATCGCCTTGAAACGGTCGGTATGGGTCAGGATCCAGTTTGACCAGTGCCCACCAGCACTCCAGCCCAACGCTCCCATCCGTTCCGAGTCAACAATGCCCTCCTCAATCAGGTGATCGACACCTGTCATGATGTCGTCGAATCCGAGTGTGAAATAGTCTCCTACGATATCTGTCCGGTGAGCGTTTCCATAATTCGTAGACCCTCGATAGTTAGGCTTCAGAACTGCGTAACCCGCTCCTGCATAAACCTGAGCATTGTATCCACCATTGAATCGGAGTTGATCCGCAGAAGCGGGGCCACCGTGAATAGCAACGATTAGGGGGTAGCGTGTTCCCTCCGAGTACCCAACTGGATAAACCAATACTCCACCGACTGTCTTTCCATCAGTCGAAGTCCAGCTGACCTCCACTTCCTGGCCAAAACTGACATCTCTCAACTGTGGATTTGGATCAATAAGCTGAACCCAAGACGAACGATCTGAGACTCCCTCTATACTGGAAGTCGTGAAAACCGTAGGTGGAGTAACGGGATCTGAATACCCTATCAGGATCACATTACTATCCTCATCACGACTAACTGAAAGAGCTGCACGCTCATGGGTAAGTCTGCGGGCCTGGCCAGTCTGAACGTCCAGTGCATGAAGCTGAGTGGTGACTGTCACACCTGCATTGAAATAGATAGTGCTGGCATCATCTGACCAAAAACCAGTCCGGATATTCTCATCGAAATCTGCACCAAGCTTCCGGAAGGCACCACCAGTATCATCGACAGCTCGAACATACATCCGGCTATTAGTCATTGAATAGCGCTCCATATCATCAGGAGCTGTGAATGACATCCAGCGGCTATCCGGCGAAAAGCTCAGTCCAGACTCACCAATCTCATAGTTGTCGGTCAGGCGCTCGACTTCTCTACTATTAACGTCGTAGAGGTACTGGTCCGAGTAGAGACGGGCCTGAGTGATATTGCGCTCATAACGCTTCGTTGATCCTCCTGTAAACCCGATCCAACGACCATCTGGTGAGACCGTAAAAGCATCTACACTGTAGGAAGCACTGCTCGTCAGTGGACTTTCAGCGCCTGAAACTACGTCCAAAGACCAGAGCCTGGAGAGGGGAGTCGTGGCGTTCTTTACATCTACCGTGAAGCCTTCCTTTAACCGTAGTTTCTCATCCTCATCGAAAGCGTCCGGACGCACAAAGTAGATGAGGCTCCCATCAGGGCTAAAGTCCCAACGTTCGACTCCGACCTCACCCTGCGTGAGCTGTCCACTTTCACCCGCAGGAAGATCCGCAGCGGATATCCCAAAAAGCTGCTCCTGTCCAGACTCGCCACTCCGATAAACAAGCCACCGCCCATCAGGACTGAAATCGAAGCCTGACACTCCTTCTTCGGCTTCGGTAATCTTCTGCGCTTCACCACCGTCATGGCGCATCATGTAGAGCTGGTCACCACCAGAGTCTTCCGAATCTCGATTTGAAAGAAATACGAAAAATGAGCCATCTGGAGCCCATGTGGGCTGTGTTTCATTCTTATCATCCGTGAATGTGAGTCTTCGGCTTGAAGACACTCCGTCCGCAAGTGATACAACATGGATATCGCTTTGTGAGCTCGCTTCTGCCCAGTCAGGGGTGGTGATGGTATAAAGCATAAGAGTCCCGTCTGACCGAGGAGCCCATGATCCAGCACGTCTGAGTTCCTGCACATCCATGAACGTGAACGTCCTTTGTTGGGCAATTATTTCCCCCGCCCAAGTAAGGGCAAGAATGGCAATGACAAAGCATGTGGTTGAGCGGTAATACATATCGTCCTCGAGCCGTAGGTATTGATACAGTCCTGGCGGAAACCCTGCTTTAGAACAGGTGCTTACATAATGGGGCAGAACCGCGGAGATAGCACGTGACAGGCCTTTAATGAGCTGAAAAAAACTAAGGTCCGGAGCTGCTGGTCCGGTCAAAACTCCGTGTTATTCCAGAAACAATCTTTGCAATCTCTGCCGAGCTGTGTGTATTTTTCTCCTCTAGAAGGACTAGTTGAAGCTTCCCGGAAATACGGAGAAGGCTGAACATGCGCCACCGACTTACGAGTTCTTTAGGCATTCTACTCGGTACCTTGCTGATCGTTACGGTCCCGCTACAGGCCCAACAGGGTTCTATCAGCGGACAGGTGACAGATCAAAGTACGGGTCAATCACTCGCTCAGGCTCAAATTCAGGTGCTCGGGGGAGGTGCGTCGGGAGGGGCCCTCACAGATGCCCAGGGCAACTTCACTTTGAACCTGGATCCCGGGTCTTACTCGATTGTGTCAGTGTTGCTCGGTTACGAGACCGTGAGGATTGACGGCATCTCGGTTAGCGCCGGCACAACTGCAGAAGTCGCTGTAGAGATGACCTCTACCGCACTCGCTCTTGCGCCTGTCAGCGTTACAGTGAGCCGTGGCCAAGAGGCAAGTAGCCTTTCGTCACCAGCCCAAGTGACCGTTGTAGACCTAGATGACATCTCTAAAGTCGTATCTACGTCCACTGCCGACTTCTTGAAAGCTGTTCCTGGTGTAGATGTTTCTCAGGTCGGCATTAACCAGAGCAACACGGTTACACGTGGCTTCAATAATGTATTCTCGGGCTCACTGCTTACGCTCACTGACTACCGGTACGCTCGGATACCGTCAATCAGACTCAATAATTACAACCTGCATCCGACCACACCCCTGGATATTGAGCGTATCGAAGTCGTGCTTGGACCAGCTGCTGCACTTTACGGCCCGAACGCAACGAGTGGGGTAATGCATATTATCACCTCATCACCGATCGACAGACCAGGAACAAGCATGACCCTGTCAGGTGGTAATCAGAACATGTTTCGAGGTGTCTTCCGACAAGCTTGGGCATTCAGCGAAAAAGCCGGACTCAAGGTCTCTGGCCAGTATTTTCGGGGAGATGACTTTGAGTACATCGATCCCGTTGAAGCTGCTGCTGCTGCTGCAAACCCAACCAGTACTAAAATTGGCAACCGGGATTTCTTCGCGTCACACTATGGTGGTGAGGCGCGGCTTGATCTCCGACCCTGGGATGATCCAAGCGACAACATCATCATCACCGGTGGCTTGAAAACGCTTGCAAGCTCGATCGAGCCGACCGGGATTGGTGCGGGTCAGGCGAAAAATTGGACCTATAAGTTTCTCCAGACACGTCTAAACAAGAGCGGGCTATTCCTCCAAGCGTTCCTAAACACCAGCAACGCCGGGGATACTTATTTGCTTCGTACGGGAAATCCAATCGTGGATAAGTCGGTTACGTTCGCGACCCAAGGCCAGTACAACTTCAGCATCGGTGAACGGTTTAGTGCAACTGCTGGTATCGACTACACGCACATTACCCCGAAAACCGGCGGCACAATCAACGGGGCGAATGAAGACAACGACATAACGAAATTGTTTGGCGCGTACTTACAGACAACCACCACGCTGAGCGACCAACTCGACTTCGTGGCGGCGGTGCGCAGGGATACCCACAACTGGCTTGAAGACGCATTCATCTCACCGCGTCTAGGTCTCGTTGTGACCCCGGAAGAGGGCCATTCGTTCAGAGGTACTTACAACCGGTCTTTCTGGACACCCACAAGCAACAACCTCTTCCTTGATATCCTTGCTGGGCAGACGATGATCACGCCGACCGTGGGCTATGACGTTCGAGCATCTGGTATTCCAACAACCGGATTCACATTCAATAATAGGTGTGCGGGCGGGCTTGGAGGCTACTGCATGTACTCCCCCTTCGCACCCGGGATGCAGCTACCCGCCAATGGCGCTGCACTATGGGATGCCGTCCTAGTTCCCCTAGCGCTATCAATACCCGCACTGCAAGCCACACTGCCATTGTTGGGACTCAATGCAGCAACATTTGCTGCGATAGTAGGGAATCCACAACCAGGCGAACTCACCTCAACAATGCTTGAGTTCAGTCAAGCAGGAGGGTCTCCATTTATTCCTTCGTCCGGCCCTCAGGACGTCTCACGTCTGGAAGCACAAGCAAAAGACACGTGGGAACTTGGATACACTGGGATAATGGGCGGGAAGGTTCGGTTCGATATCTCTGGCTATCACAGTCGATACAAGAATTTTATCGGGCCATTGAATACCCTGACACCTAATGTTTTCCTGGATGGAAACTCAGTGGCAACCTATTTGGTTACACGCCTAGCAACTGCGGGCATTCCCACCTCAATAGCGCAACAGCTTGCTGCTGCGATCGCCCCTACGGCCGCTCAAATTCCATTGGGAACGGTTTCACCTGATCAAGTATCTAATTCAAACCTAATGTTGACTGCACGGAATTATGGGGCCTTCAGCATTCTTGGAGTGGACTTAGGTATGGAAGCGCATCTATCCGATAAAGTTTCACTAACAGGATCGTATTCGCGCGTGAGTGACGAATGCTACGATGCCAACAACAACGGTAGCTGTCTAGACGCTGAAGATATCGCCCTCAACGCTCCTACGAACAAAGGCTCGATCGGCTTGAATGTGGATGACAAAGTCGGGGGAGCATTCTTCGGTGCTCGTGTGAGAATGAGTGGTGGATTCCCTGTGAATTCTGGCGTATACAGCGGAAACCTCGATGCGTTCAACGTTGTTGACGTGAACGCTGGTTATCGCCTACCAGGAACAGGAACAACAATATCTGCAACGATCAACAATATGCTCAATAATAAACACAGAGAGTTTATTGGCGTTCCTGAAATGGGAATCCTAGCGTTGCTGCAGGTGCAATTCGACTTCTAGCACACGACTGAGGAGCACAAAAAAGGACCTTGGATAGATCGCTACCCAAGGTCCTTTTTTGTGCTCCTCAGAGTTATCCAATTCATATCCGCACCTTCTTGATTTTCTGGGTATACCAATGTGGTCACGGGAGAACAGAACATTCCTGGAAGCCAAGTCCACTAGGATTACATAAGTCATTATCTTAAGACTGCAAAAACACGGACTGAACCGTATTCTCCGAATGGTCCAAGACAAATATATTGCGATAATAAACCAGCTAGACTTGAGTACGTTTACTGGCTTATCAACGATAAAAGAGAGGCCACCTGAAGACCTTGATAGAGATCTCATATCTCGGGTTCATGTCTGGCACAAAGCCTAAGCCCGGAGGTCTAAAAGATTAGTAAGTCAGTGGATGTGGTCGTTGTAGGGGCTGGTATCGTGGGAGCCTCTTGTGCTTGGCACCTTGCATCTAGAAATCTGAGCGTAGCAGTACTGGAACAGGATGTTGCACCAGCGATGGGCTCTACAGGTAAAAGTGCAGCAGGAGTCAGAGTACAATTTACGACTCAGGCTAACATCGAACTTTCAATGTACTCTCTCCCTGTTTATCGTGGATTTACAGAGCAGTACGGCTATGACATCGGATATCAGGACATCGGGTATCTCCTACTTGTTCCAGATGACCGATGGGACCAACACATGGAATCCGTAGCCCTCCAGAAAAGTATGGAGGCCCCCGTTGAAGTTCTGGATCCCATTGAGGCGCAGACTTATGTGTCATTTGATTCTGAAGGACTCGCAGGTGCGACATACGGTCCATGGGATGGGATAATCGATCCCCATATGGCTACCAATGCCTGGGTAACAATGGGGAAGGCACTGGGCGTTGAATACTATTTTAAGACACCTGTCACTGAGATTGAACGTCGTGGGCAAAGCCGGGTGATCCGCAGCGGTGATAAAACGTTTCACTGTGAGCACGTTGTGAACGCTACAGGTGCTTGGTCTGCACAAGTCAGTAAACTCGCCAACCTTGAAGTGCCCGTGGGGCCCAAACGCATACAGATTTTCTTGAGTGCCCCCATCGAAGACTCACGTACTTATCCACTTACTATCGACCTAGCTACCGGTGTATATCTACGTAGCGAAGGCGATCGCGTCTTATTCGGTCTCGATAATCTTGACCAAGATTTTGGCTTCAGTGAGGGAATGGACTGGGACTGGATGGAGCATGTCCTTTTGACAGGAGTAGACCGATTCCCTTGGTGGAGCGAGCTAGGAATTGACCGCAAGGGTAGCTGGTGGGGGTACTACGCGGTAAGTCCAGATAATAGTCCAGTCATAGGGATTAACCCTGCTGATCCGAATTGGGTAGACGCCTGCGGGTTCTCCGGGCACGGGATCATGCATGCACCCGCTACTGGTCTAGCCGTCTCTGAAATGATTGTAGATGGGCATACGCACACCCTGAATCTAGATGGATTCCGCCACAACCGTTTTGGTGAAAAGTTAGCTGTCGAAGGAAACGTTTTTTAGGTCTAAGCTATTCCCGACTCTCTAGCGATCAGATGCTGCTCTGGCTGCCATAATTGCTTGAACTGTGACATTGGTACGGAACTCAATTAACCGCCTTCCATGCTCGAGAGTCTTGTCGATCGGTAAGAGATTAATGTTGTTGATCGAAGCCTTGTTTGCAGCAATCCGCTGCTCAAGTCTCACGTGCTGGGGGTTGTCATTCATGATCATCGAAGTGATGTAGTAATCGTCATGAAGCCCCTCTAGACGAGGATCTTCATCAATTCCAAGTACCTCTTTCTGGTACTGGAGCACATCTCCGTAATTGTAGTATTCAGGAATATGAGCTATCACGATGCCCTGTCCGGACCAAGCTTTGGTCAACTCTTCTGCAACAGCCGCCATCCCTCTCTGGTTACCCCCACTATCTCCAATTAAAAAGATATCTTTGAACCCCTGCGCCTTCAGGCTCGTCGCCATATCACGCAGTACTGCCCTAAAGGTCTCCTGCGATAAGCGAATTCCACCCGGTGTGTCAGCTCGCTCCGGATTACCTGGCTCTATTGTTACGATCGGTGCAACCAAGGTATTACCGAGCTTCCTAGCAATTGCATCACCCATGACTGCAAGCACATGGTTGTGCTTTCCAGTTGTCAGATACGGACCATTTTCCTCAATACCACCAGTCAAGATCAGCGCGGTAGTCTTCCCTTCTTTAAGTGCATCACGCACTTCTAGCATAGTGAGCTGCTCGATCCAGACATTATCGAGCGCCTCAATTGGGCGCGGAAAAGTCATCATGTCTTTTGCAGAAGACTCCTGGGCACCCACCTGTGTGATTACTGCAACAACAGAGAATATTACAGGCGCTAAAGCGCGAAAACATGTCTTCACTGTCTTTCCCTCCCTGATATGGCCCGGACCACCTCAATTGTGCTTCCTTCCATGCATGAGCTGGTCTCTGAATAAAGTCCTTCTATGGTAACCTCATCTCCCGACTCAAAAGTGTCGAGTTCACCAGTCAAAGCATAAAGTAGCTCATCTTCATCACGAAAGGTGAGGCATGCCTCAATCTCTTCGGTAATCTTACCCTCTCTGCGGACTAACCCTTCCTCATTTGTTACATGGAATGGATTAGAGAGTCCGATCGGACTAAAAACCCCATTGAGTGCAATCACATAGAGAGGTCTATCCCAGGATGCCGAATCCGGTATCCTGATCTCCCCTGACATATCACCCCACTCTCCCTGGTCACCCTCCGCGAGCGTCTCAAAGCCAGCATGTATGGCACCTACAGCAAGATGAATACGCGCAGCAAGGGGCAGGTTCTCTGAAGAAATCGTTACATGTGTCCCGGGTGGGCCACTGAGCGGTACCACATTTTGCAGCTGTCTTAAGGAATCCGCACTGACAAACCTTTGGGCAAGGCCAACATCCGGCCCAATCATGAAGAGCGCTAGTGCACTTAAGAGTACGCTCACCTGGCGGGGAAAGCGAAGATCATATATCGACATTGAGTCCTCCTTCAACCGGCAATTCTATTCCTACAAGACGAGTGCTGTTACTTACGGATTTCTATGGTGACTAGGAATCTTTGACGCTATCTCAAGAATGCGCCAGCTTTTCCAGCCTCACGTAATATCCCAGCA
>Ga0310344_10001060_pt1 | contig 21257 bp, 20 predicted proteins | sample HC15DNA20200_MG_FD_203801 | JGI IMG/M metagenome (GOLD analysis project Ga0310344, IMG submission 203801) | Marine microbial communities from station ALOHA, North Pacific Subtropical Gyre - HC15-DNA-20-200_MG | ecosystem: Environmental > Aquatic > Marine > Oceanic | place: Pacific Ocean: North... | reverse complement strand
TGATTTAAATAATATCCAAAAAAATATCCATTAGGATAATTAATGAACTATGGGCACGATGCGATCGATAACTATATTGTTACAGAGGACCGACAATTAAATTATTTGGAATGGGGCGACAAAACGTCGCAGCCTTTAGTACTTTTACACGAACTGGGAGATTGTGCGAGATCTTGGGAATTTATTTCCGAATCTCTGTCAGGTAAATATAGATTAATCGCAATTGATGGCAGAGGTCATGGTGATAGTGATTTCTACAAAGCATATACTCCCAGAAATTATGTAAATGACCTAGAATTACTGTTGTCTAAACTAGAAATTACAGACACAGTATTGGTCGGGCATGGGCTAGGCGCCTCGTATGGACTCCTGTATGCATCCGAACATAAGAAAAATATAAAAGCGCTTGTACTCGCTGATATGAATCCAGTCATAAACAACAGTTTGCTGATCCCCTACCTTGATCGCATGAACGAAAGCAATCAAGCCAGAACACTTAGACAGGTAATTGACGTTCTTAAAGAACGCCAACCTAACGCCCCTCAAAAATTAATTGACCATCAAGTCTCTTCTTTAACTAGGAAGTCCGCCAACAAGTTCATATGGAAACTGCATGCCGAGACCCTACACTGGAGAGAATCATTAAATCTATGGCCCATTTTTCAAGATTTGAATGTGCCGACTGCGATCATCAGGGGAAGACAAAGCAAATTTCTTGAGCATGATACTGCCGTCATTATGAGAGAGAAAATATTAGGAAGTCTACTGGTGGAACTTGAGGGTACTGGGCACTGGGTCTACGATGACGCTCCTGAGGCATTTGCAACATCTATAGAATGGTTTTTGAATTATCTAAAGAATTCTGATTACAACTAGAAATTTACACCATACAGTTGATATCTACTCCTAGTTAGCGAAAATACATATACTGTCAAAAATCGTTAACTGTCTCCCAAAAGAACCAAGCGGATACTATCCTAACGTTACACTTTTATCTACCTTTATATGAGGGGGGCCTTTTCTCAATAAAGGCACTCACCCCTTCTTTGTGGTCTTCGGTCTTCCGAGCAATATTCTGTGCAGTACCAGCCAATTCAAGACTTTTATCAAAACGTACGAAAAGTGATTCTTGAAGTAGTTTCTTAATTAATGACATAGAATAAGTTGCCCCCGAGGCGATTCGCTCAGCCAATATAATCGCTTCTTCCATCATGCTTTCATGTGAAACAACTTTGCTAACCAATCCCATTCTGTAAGCATCTTCAGCATGTATGGTATCTCCCGTATATTGAAGCAGATAAGTATTACTTAGACCTATCATCCTTGGTAATTGCCAACATGAGCCGTCTGCAGGAATCAGTCCTCTCTTCACAAAAGTTTCCGAAAACAATGCTTTATCAGAAGCTATTCTGATGTCACATGATAGGGCTATTCCCATACCTAAGCCCATAGCATACCCATTCACTGCGGCTATAGATGGCTTCTGAAGACGATGTAATTTCAGCGGCATGAATCTAACTCCGTCCATATAATCACTATCCGGATCCTCCCTCGCCCATTCACGGTCTAAATACTCCCAAGGGCTAACGTCGTAGGGGACATTAGTTTCGTTGACAATCTTATGTTCGCCATGTCTCATTTGTTTAACATTAGCCCCAGAACAAAACGCGGGGTCTGTACCAGTTAGCAACAACACCCTCAAGTCAGCATCGGCATTCAAACGCTCAAGCTCCTGGCTTAATTCCATAGACATCTCGTCGCCTATCGCATTTCTAGTGGATGGATCACTCAATTCTATTCTCATTACGCCTTTATGGTCGCTGACCTTTATAAATTTGTAGGGCAATTTAGGTTACCTTTCCATTCCTACTACATTTTCTCTTGTTGGAATTCCGAAAATTGATTCGGCCATTAAAAATTATCCAAATCAGCTGCCCAAGACATTAGGTTAAATGAAATATAAGTTGTACTTGTTCATACCGTAACGGGCTGGCAATGGACCATTGGATTGCCTACTTGGGACCACTATCTCCGAGAAGAAACCATTCGTTGCGTCTCAGCGAACGTAATTCAAGACTTCTTCCACATCCACATTCGAGCGCACCATGTCAGCCATCCTAGTAAATTTATCTGGATGATCAAACTTAATATGTAGTGCTAGTTCGTTAAGAGCTTCCATAGTATCCAAAGTGTTGGACTGTACTTTAATGATAGGGATTTGCTCAGACATAGCTTCATAACGCACATACTCTATAGGATCCACACCGTTTGTAAGTATTATGCACTGAGTATTCCCATCAGTTGACAACGCCGACATTTGTATGTCAGGACGATCACCGCGAACAATGATTGCCCTGTTTTCATGTATGCTGAAATATAGTTCTCCCGGATCAAGACTCATCCCACCAACCATCAGATATTCAACTAATGCATCAGTATCACCTACATCTGATAGATATTCTCCATCCAGAAACGCCAAAATCTGCTTCACTGAAGCTGATAACAACAAACGGTCCTCTGGAATAATTCCAAAACACTTTGTACCACCAAGCTGAGTGATTTTATCCACCATAGTAGTGACGTGACTTTTACCATACTTAGTCAATCCGTTAACTATATAACCAACCAATCTCTCCCCGAATACCTCAGACATTCTAGTCATCAAAGACTCTGAAAAATCTCCGCCATATTTAGTCACAACCAATACTTTCGCATCTATGGCTTCTGCTATCTTCAAATGGTCATCAAGCGAGAGATCAGAGGATGATTCTGCGATTACGACATCTGCGTCACTTGTGATCAACTCCATACTCTTTTTTATTTCATCTATTCGGAGGTTATTTGCTGATGAAGAATCAAATGTAATAAATTTTTGTCCCGTAAGATTCTCGAAGACTCCTATATCAGCGTCGTCTTCAACATGCGACACCAGTTTGCATGCGGAGACCTTCGTATTATTATCTGATATCTGTCTCCAAATACCCATGCACACAGCCGTCTTTCCTGCACCCCCGTGCTCTGAAATCACATACACAATACCCATGCATTATTCCTTCATTCAGCGGAAAGGACTCCATAGATGTAGTCAGTCCGCGGCTTTAACAAACGCTTACCAATTGCGTTCTCTATCACCATGTTAATCAGCATAATTATAGCAGAGTGCCAGTATGAGGTGCACTTACCAACTTGCTACAGTTATAATATGATAGTAAGAAATATTTACGCTTGTTTTATCAAATTAGACCATAACATAAAATTAATAATCCAATTCTCAGATCAGATATTGTTTAGAAATTGATTATTCAGACTATTAATCTCACAACCACAACTATCCGTACAACAAAACTAGCTCTAATTGGAGTTATTTGGATTTGGCTATTTGTAATGTTGTCTAGTACTATCGGTTGCTCTGGGAATTATGCCTCTATTTCAGTGGAGGAACATCGATACAACCAGTTAAATAAATTAATCGTATGCCCCATATGCCCTGGGGAATCGATTGACCAGTCACAGGCCACCATATCCTCCCAGATGCGTACTATAGTCAATGAAAAAATATCGCAAGGCTGGACCGACGATCAAATTAAAGACTTCTTTGTTGAACGCTACGGCCCCAGCGTTATCATGGAGCCTCCTACTCATGGATTTGGACTACTTGCATGGATTGTAGCCCCCATTATCATAGGCGCAGGCGTCGCTGGTCTCGCCACGGCACTCGTACAAATGAGAAAGCGATCTAGAAAAGAATATTCCTCCACCGCCTGTCGCCCAAGTATTTCTACATCCGAACAACGACAATATTCCCAATATATTGAGTCACTTATAGAAGGTGAGGAGGCTTAGGATTGGAAGAAACCAGCATTCAAATGTGCGTAAATGAAAAATATTCGGAGGGCGTCAGATAAATGTCAGATATAGGACAATTATCACTCATTCTAGCTCTCTCAGTCACGCTGTACACCATCGTCTCATCTTTCATAGGGTCCTGGAGGCGAATACCAGAGTTGGTCAAAAGTGGAGAGTACGGCTTCTACACCGTGCCATTATTGCTGGCCTTCCCTACATACGTGCTTGTTCATTCATTTGTAGTGAGAGACTTCTCAATACGATATGTATACGAAAATAGCGATCTTGCCATGCCCCATGCATACACCTGGGTTGCGCTTTATGCAGGCAATGCAGGTTCTTTGTTGTTTTTGGCAGTTGTCCTATCAATATTCTCTGTTTTGGCGATCATAACTATGCGGCGGAAACTGCCCCACACTACCCCTTACGCAACCGGTGTATTGGCCATCATATTAGCGTTTTTCCTCACCATCATAGTATTTCTAGCAAACCCGTTGGACAAACTTAACTTCCTTCCTGCGGATGGATTGGGAATCAACCCTTTATTAATACATTTTGGCATGTTCATACATCCTCCATTACAAATGTCAGGCCTAGTCTTAGTTGCCGTTCCATTCAGCATATCCATAGGAGCTTTGCTAGCAAGAAGAGGAGGAAGAGATGAATGGGTTGATATGGGGAGATTATGGGGAATGATTTCGTGGTTAATTTTGACAATAGGCCTCCTTCTCGGGAGCTGGTGGGCATATACAATTCTCGGATGGGGTGGTTACTGGGCATGGGATCCTGTAGAAAACTCGGCACTAATGCCATGGCTCGCCATGACGGCTTTCGTGCATTCTGTAATGGTCCAAAAACGGCGAGGCATGTTTCGTATGTGGAACATGATAATAATAATAATCGCCTTTACACTTGCTCAAATGGGAATGTTCATAAATCGTGGAGGACCTGTTCCATCCGTTCATTCTTTTGCACAATCTACTATGGGGTGGCTATTCCTGATGTTCATGACGGTTACCCTCATCATATCTCTAGCCATATTTATATGGCGGTTGGACTCATTAAAGAGTCGAGGTCAGTTAGAATCAATCCTATCTAGAGAAAGTGCCTTTCTTGCCCAAAACATTCTATTTCTGACAGTCGCATTTGTGACTTTGTGGGGAACTATATTCCCAGTATTTTCAGAAGTGGCCAGTGGTGACACCATGACAATTGGGCAACCGTACTTCAATATCATAAATGGGCCTATATTGCTCGGTATAATTTTCCTAATGGGTGTGGGTCCATTAATCCCATGGCGCCGATCTAGCGTCCGTAGCCTCATCCGACTCCTACGGATTCCTGTGTTAGTCGCCCTAGCAACTTTCATTATTTTGTCCGCCGCAGGAGGCACGAAACTTTTTGCTACAATCTCATTTGCAACACTATCTCTAGCTCTATCAGGCATTTTACTTGAATGGATAAGGGGAACAAACTCTTGGCACAAAAGGGGTGACTCTTACATTCAAGGATACTTAAAGTTAGTCTCGAGAAATAGACCTCGATATGGAGGATACGTTGTTCACATCGGCATCATTATGCTAGCCTCAGGAATAACTGCCTCTTCATTTTATAGCGTTCAAAAGGATATCTTTATGAAACCCGGAGATGTAGCTTCATTAGGCAATTATACTTTCGCATATGTTGATGGAAACCGACAAAATTACACTAACAGAGAAGAATTCATAGCATCATTCCGTGTCTATAATGACCAATCAGTAGTGGATACTCTCGATGCGAAAAGGATATTCTATCCAGACTTTAAGATAGCGGCGACAATAGGCGCTATTAGGAGCACTCCCCTCGAAGATTTCTACATTGTGCCTTCAGAATTCAACGAGAATAACGAAGCAGTCTTCAGAGTTTTAATTAATCCAATGATTTGGTGGATGTGGGCTTCAGGTCCTGTCATATTTTTGGGGGTATTAATCGGGCTTTGGCCGAAACGACGCAGCCCTCCGACTCACATGAGGTTGCATGATATTCAATCTCAGGACATACAAGGCAATATACCATGATTCTGACAATTACAATTATACTGGCCATTTTACCCGCCGCTGCCATTTTGTACCCTTTTTTCAGAAAAAATAATCAATACATTTGGCAAGATGATGAAGGCTCCGAATTATCGTATTTGGAACGCCGCTGGGAGGTCGCTTCAAATGGTATCCGTGATGCAGAATTAGAACATTCACTTGGGAATATCGAAGAAAATGACTACATCTGGTTACGTCATGAATACGTGCAAGAAGCTATGGAAGTCATTCAATCAATGCAACTAGAAGTGGAACAAGAAACCGAAATGATTCGAGCTATAGAAATCCAGCTGTCTGATGTGAGCACAGATTCCCAAAGTAAAACGGATACTTCACTGGAACAGTCAGTGTGAGACATACGAATCAACAACGGATCAATGAAATTATGTCAAAATACAAAAGCTTGATTCTCCTCCCAATATTAATAGCACTGATATTTTCAAACTATGACAATCTATCAGCTCAAAATAATGTTTCTGAAGTTAAAGGACGCGTAATAAATGGCACCCAAAATGGAGAGCCTATCGCTGGAGCCTTAGTTACGCTACACCTTGAAGGTCCAGCGAGACACGATCATCTTGAGACATCTACTACAGAAGATGGATATTTCTACTTTACAGATGTGCCTGTAGAAAACAACTTAACCTACGGGGTATCAGTCGTCCACCAAGGTGCATTATATGGGACTGATTTTGATATTTTACAAAATCAATCCGAAGCACACATCATACGGGTATATGAGTCTAAGCCTAATCAAGGGCTGTTAGATGTTGAGACAGCATCCATACTTTTTTCTTTCGCAGACAAAGCCTCTGAGACTGTCTCAGTATTGGAAATTATTCAAATTCGCAATAGTGGACCATACACATATGTTCCCTCAGGTAATGGCCCAATGGACCTCCTACGCTTCGGATTGCCTAATGGTACGACCGGACTGGAGCTAGATACCCAATTAATAGGAGCCGACATAATTCAAGTCGACAAAGGGTTTGCAATTTTAAGCCCGATTTCACCAGGTATTTATAACATAATGTATACTTACCATTTCCCCTATGAAAATACAAATTACGTATTCGAACGAACTCTTAGACTGGGGGCTCAGCATCTACGTATTTTATCTCCTAAGTCAACATTGTCTCTGAGTACCGATCGGCAGGGAACAACCAACCCGATAAAGATAGGAACTACTGACTATAACCTTATCGAATTTACCAATCTCCCTCCCGGGCACAAAATATCAATCTTACTGTCGGACCTGCCTGAATCCACACTTACGGATCAACTAAAGCAACACATTAGCAACATTCGCTGGGAGTTTCTGGCTCCTATTGTCCTCGTCGTCCTTTTTCTATCCGTAATATATATGGCCGTTACACAAAAGGGGTTGTCTCGACTGCAGCTTCGTCAGAAAAGTAACACATTGTCAGACGAAGAAAGACTCTTAATGAGACTTCTTTCCGATCTCGACAAATTGGTCGACTCAGGAGACCTAACTAGGAGGGGCTACAATCAAAGACGTCGAATAATAGAAGAAAAATTATCTCAACTACGAGATGATTAAGAGTATATGCTTTTATGTGGTGATGGATTCACTTTCCATCGCGTAAATATTGAACCAGAAGCCAACGCTCCCGCTCGTTCAACAACTTACTAAATTCGGGCATAGGTGAAGTAGAATCTCTACCTCTAAGTCTCATAGCAAGTCCTTGGCGTCCACCCCCGCTTATGAAACCAAACAATTCCCCGTCCGTGGAATTCAACGTAGCATCAGACGACAAGTTAGCAGGAAAAGGGCCTTTGTTATAGGCAGGTGTGCCATCACTCCTATTACTAGCCAGTTTCATTATCGGGCCTTCGCCATCCATGGTTGCACCATGACACACGAGGCAATTCAAATTATAAGATTTCTCCGCTTCATCGTGATCATAAGAATTCGATATTTCGTCCGGCATCGACAATTGTTTATATTCATCCATAGAGCCAGGAACTATCTCTGCACCAGTCACAGGAACCGAGTCAAGAGCAGGAAGTAGCCGTGGCCCTTCCTGAACTCTGTAGGAAGGTTGGAAATGCATTTCTGTCCACATCTCCACAGCATGGGGGCCTGTCTCGGGAAAGGCAGCCAATTCGAAACTTATCTCACCGCCTATATCCACTCGCCCGCTCTTAGTGTCGTAGCATCCTGCAGACAATAAGCAAACCGCAACAAAAAGTCCGGCAAGTAACCTATTAACATGCTTGAAATCTCGTAGTTGCAAGATATTCATGTAGCTAGTTATTCTCCCACCCACGCTTAATTTCACCCGCACCTGCATCGGTTAAAAGCTTTTCCGCAGGCTCCAGTTTGTCTTCTTCAGTAGTAACAGTAACTCCGATATAGCCTTCTGTGATTCTTTTGTCATATGCACCCATAAATAATCTAGGCAATCTTGATTCCAAAATTATACCAATTACAGCAAAAATTATTGCCCCGAGCATCGTCCCCTCATACATTATGATCGCCATGGGAGGAATGGAAAGAATAGGTTTACCCCCAGTCACCATAGGATAGGCCAATTGCGTCCCTGCAGTCAGAACAAGCCCTATAATAAAACCGCAGACCGCTCCAGTCAGTGGCCATCTAAACAACTTGTGCTTAGGCTCAGCCTCTCCAAATGTACCTTCTGGATATGGGGTACCTGTGATGACCTCATATTCATTGGTGCCATAGCCTGCCGCAGCCAACGCATCCATTGCATTAGCAGCATCATCTACCTGTTGCTCGGTGAACAACCCAAGAATACTTCTTTTTGCCATATTAAGGCCTCTTACTCCAATAATTTCAATTTTTGACTTACAACAATTCCTATGGTGTCTCTCTAATACTGGCAGGAACAGTTCTCCTACCAATTCGTATCTCATCTCTGAGTATCATACCTTCTTTCATATCGAAGATAGGAATCAATGGAAACACCTTTGCAAACAACAACATACCAAGCGATACAAACGCAAAGGTCTCACAAACTATCAATATTTCTACAAGACTTGGCGTGTAGGAACCCCAATCAAATTCAAATGGCTGCCTTCTTGCCAGCCCAGGTATGATTATTAAGAATCGTTCCAACCACATACCAATGTTCACCAATATAGTGGTAATGAACATCCACATAGGGCTACGTCTCACACTTTTGAAAAGCCACATAGGAACTGGTATGAAGTACGACGTAAGCAAAAATATCACGAAAAGCCACCAGAATGGATTTTGAAACACCTGTAACTCTCGCATAGCTATTTCCGGCGACTCCAAGGTATATAACGCAAATACCCATTCCAAAAAGAAGAAGAAAAACCAAGTCGTAGACACAACAATCAACAATCGGCCTATCGCATCAAAGTGATCAGGCCTAATATATCTATCAGCTTTATAGAGCCAAACGACCAATGCCATTATCATTGCTACAGCAGATACACCGGAATGTATCGCGCCTATGATGAAATATGGCGCAAATATGGTCGAATGCCAACCTTCAACCCCAATAGCTACTGCGAAATCCCAGGAGACTATGCTGTGGACCGACACAAAGACTGGCAAGACTAAAGCTGACAACAAAATTCCCGCAATTCCCTGTAGCTTCCATTGTCTGGGAGTACCTCTAAATCCAAGACAAAGTATTCCGTAGACAGTCGGCGCATATTTACCTGTTGCTCTATCCCTGACCACAGCCAGATCCGGCAGCAAAGCAACATATACAAAAAGCGAACTGCCTATCAAGTATGTCATCACCGCACTAGGATCCCACACAAACGGAGACCTGACATTCATAAATAATCCACGTGAGAAGTCGTATGGGTATACCCAAAACAACCTCCAAGGCCTCCCTACGTGGAACATTATGTTAGATAACGCGGCAACCAGTGAAAACAGCGTCATAACTTCAGCAGCTCTAGTGATTGGTCGTCTCCACTCCGCCTGCGTGAGCCTGAGGATTGCAGATATCATAATGCCCGCGTGACTAATGCCAATCCAAAAAACGAAGTTAGTGATATAAAATCCCCACATAACGGGCCTGTTTAACCCCGTTACTCCCATACCCCAATAAAGCTCGTAGCCGTAAGCCGCCAACCCAATGAAAATCACTAATAACAAAAATCCAACGGCACCATACCACCACTTTGGCATCCCTAGAACGGGTGCCAACAGGTCATCGTTAATTTCTTTTTGAGTTAGCTGGACATGTTCCTGCATCTAGTCCTTACTCCACTCCAATTTTAATCCAAGACTATCTTGGTTTTCCTAGCACGAATACCTCCGTGCGATGATATGCTTTATGTACTTTATACAACATCAATTCTTTTTGTTCCCATATGCTAACGGGCGGGATCAGACGCGCAAAAATTAAGTAGAAAAATACGGCCCCGCCAATCACTCCTAAAATAATGAAAATGTCAGGCAGGCCCGGCATGTGGACTTTAGGTATAGCGTCCATATCCATGAAATGCTTATGAACATGAGCGTCCCCAATGCCAGGGACAGAATAGGCCGCCACATAGTATCGTAATTTGTCAAAAAACACTCCAAATAAAACAGCGACTGACATAATGGTTGGACCCCAGATACTCTTCCTCACAGGATTCCATACCATAACGAATAGAGGAGCCAAAAAGCTCAATACAAAACCGGCGAGGAAGGAAATCAAATAGGGACCCACCATCAGAAGTTCCAAGACCGCCTGTTCACTAGGCTTTTTCCCATACCAAAACACATTAAAACTCGAAAACCAGAACCAGAACCATAACAGTGAAAGAGCAAATAGCAATTTGCTCAACCCCCAGAATTGCTCCAGCGTTATGTACTCCTTGTAACCACCAAATTGTCTCATAAATATCATAGACAATATCACAGTGGCGACCCCTGCTTGTAAAGCGTTAGCAGCGTGAGTAATTGGAAATAGAGCGTCTATCCATCCAGGAACAAGAACGATTAGGAAATCCATCGTTACTAAAAAGTGGACGAAAATCAGCATCATGAAATAAAAGGCGCCTATTATTCCCATTCGATGATGCAACATATTCCACTGACCTGTAGTTCCCACCCAATTACCTGATAATTTGGCGGCAAATTTCTGACGAAAGCCTGTACTATGCTCTCTCATTAGTGCCAGATCGGGCATGGCTGAGAGCCACAACAACACAAACCCCACTATTACCAGGCCTAATATGGCCAGCGCCGCCCATATGTGAGGTGTATATATTGGGACTTGGCTATACACGGGATCATCAGGATCGAAAAACCACAAACTCCTCCTGCCGTCGTTCAGAGGTGGCAATATCCATAGCATCGGGATAAAAAGAAGCAAACTGAATAAACCAGCTGCGGACCATAGCTCTGCAGCCCGAGATATAGGACGTCTCCAATGTGCATTCGCAATTCTAGGAGCGATAGCTATCATTGGGGCAGCAGATGCAGTGGAGAGTATGAAGGCAAACATCAAAGCATAATAGCCCCAGACTACACGATCGTCCATTCCATTTGCCAATCTCATAGCAAATCCCACCACACCTAGCAGTAAAAGCAATCCGGCTGCAACGACACCACTTATCCATTTGTCGCTAACTTTTGTATGCTTGGTTATGAGGTCACTTACTACCTCTTCTTGGGTAGTAAAAGGTACGTATTGACCTTCTCCGTGACCTTGATGAGATTTGACATCAACGTGACTAGCCATGTGCCTCCACTTCCTCGGCCGAAGGATCAACCTTCTTCAAATATATTACATTAGGATGAGTCCCAAGGCTATCAAGCATATGATAACCTCTTCCCCCGTGATGAGAATCTCCATGCCCCCCATGCCCTTCTAAATGCTCTGCTGCTTCCTCTCCAAGATGCCCATTCAAGTCGCCAAATTTCAAAGCCTGAGTTGGACATGCATTGACGCATGCAGGACTCAATGCTCTGTTGTCTTCCTCTAATTCAGTCCCTTCCCGATCAGAGTCCCTAGTTGAACGCCTGATCCGCTGTATGCAGAAGGTACATTTTTCCATTATCCCCCTACTGCGAACAGTAACGTCAGGATTAAGTTGATTTTTCAAACTCTCAGGCCATGTAGGCTCCCAAAAATTAAAGTATCGTGCCTGGTAGGGGCAGTTGTTTGCACAAAACCTAGTTCCAATACACCGATTGTAAACTTGCACATTCAAACCTTCACTGTTGTGGTAAGTGGCATACACGGGACATACAGGTTCGCAAGGCGCCTCGTCACAATGTTGGCAGAAAACCGGCAAAAATCTTGCCTTGACGTCTGGGAATTCACCCTCCCATACTCGTTCTATTCGTATCCACTCTATCGCCCGCCTCTGAGTAAAATGACCTTCCTCATTGATAGGCACATTATTCTCAGACTGACATGCGACAACACAGGCCTGACATCCAGTGCATTTGTCTATGTCGACAACCATGCCCCATTTTTGATCTGCCATGTCTGTCCCCTGCCTTTCTAGCAAGTTTTGATTCCTGGATATTTCTTTAACTATCCAGTGGAGTTATCTTGATAATGAGTTGTTCTTCATCCCTAGGTGGCTCTGAATAGGTATTTTCTAACTTGGACACAGGTTCGGATCTTCCGACTCTACTAATATTAACCTTGGTACTAGCCCATGCCAACGCTCCGGAAGCGCTGTCAATATTTGCCTCCAAAATCGCATAAATGTTCGATCCTCTGTCTTTCGCGTACCGCCCACCAGCTCTATGTCCTTGTCCAACCGGCACACCAACTGTCAAAGGTGGCGCTCCTGGATTTGGCACTGCAAGAGCTTCAATGCTTCCGACCGAAGAAGATATCTCTATAACATCCCCTTCCTCTATGCCCATTCTCTCAGCATCTTTCATATTAATCTCTACCCACGTCTGCCAAGTCACAGTAGAAATGGGATCAGGAGTCGCTTGAAGCCAAGGTATACTTGCCCCACTACCATCTCCTATGCCTGTAGTGGTAAAGGGAATCAAATGAAATTCTCCTCCACCAAAAACTGGATCTTGAGGTTCAGAAAGAATAGGAATTGTAGAAACATTATCTGCTATCGCCGCTGTATCCCACCAACCACCTCTCTGTAACAATCCATTCCAAAATCCTGCGAAACTATCTGACCGCACCGAACCGCTGTTGCTATCATATAGTTCTCTCACACTGTTTTTGACAACATCCTGGAAATTCTCAGCATCCAGACCCAAATCTATTTCAAGCTCTGAAGCTAAACTAATTAGAACATCACCAAAGTTCCGGGTACCTAGCTGTGAGCCGCGAGACTCAAAGAAAGGTCGCACTACAGGCTGTTGTATACCTAGTACTTGGTATCCCGGTCCAATATCAGGTATATCGCTCCCCCAATCTTCGAGATAATTATGTTCGGGAAGAACTAGATCTGACATTGATGTAGTGTCGTCCATAAAACCTGAAAAACTGACTAATAACGGCACGTCAAATAAAGCGTCTTTAAACCCAGAGGAGTCTGAAAGACCATGCCAAACATCTGCATTCCTCACCATCAGAGCACCAACTGAACCAGCCTTCATGTCTCCAACAAGTCTCTGAAAGTCCAGGAAGGAATCAACCCTTGGAACCACTGGCACATCCTCAAACACAGGTGCCGGATTAAATACAACCCCACCTGGATTATTTACACTGCCAACCAAATAGTTTAGAGCGTATATTGCAGTTAAGTTGAATAATCCGTTAGAGTGGCCCCCAGTTGCACCACCGCCTATAGCGAGTGATGGCCCATGCTTTGCGAAATCTTCTGCGATATGACGAATAGTCTCCGCACCAACACCAATTTTTTGGGATATTTTCGACGGTTCAAATGCATCTAAATCAAGGGAGTTATTCTCAGTAAACTGCCGCGCCGCATCTAGGTCTCCCAATCCTTCTGATACAATTACCTGCGCTATGCTTAGTGCTAATATGCCCTCCATACCAGGTTTGACATACACCCAATTATCAGCATTTGCAGCAGTCATAGAAAATCTAGAATCCACATGGTAAAAGGTACCTCGTTTTCGATCACCCTGCCGAAATTCACCATACCCACGTGAATATCTGACCGGTGACCCCCATGTGTTCAGAAAATCCGCACCGAATGAAAGAAGGACATTTGTATTCTTTATGTCAAAGTCGGGCATTACATCCTGACCAAATACCTGTTTGACCGCGCGCCTCAAACCCGTTCTCTCGAGAGGCTCATAGCCCATATGCCTGCCACCATACACAGACATAAACCGATCCACTATCATTCCAATATGAGCTGATGCAGGATCTGTAATCATCACAGCACTGTTGCTTTTTCCCGATTCAGACAGATTTTTCAACTGGAGAGATAACCTGCCAATTGCATCATCCCAACTAATCTCTCTAAATTGCCCTGAGCCTCTTTCTCCCACTCTGACTAACGGACTACGTATCCGATCGGGGTGATACAAGGATTGCAGCCCCGCTTCACATCTAACACTGTGGCTGCCTTGATTAATTGGATGATCAACGTTCCCTTCTACTTTCTTGGCACGTCCCTCCATAACACGTACGACAATCCCTTCCCCAGACCCGCATTGTTTGCAGACCGTCGCATACCAATTGTCCAATCCACTTACCATATCCTCCGGCATTTCCACGGGGGACTGAACGAGCAGCTCATCAGCGGGAACGCCACAAGCCTGAAATATCACCGCTCCTGCGGCGGAACCGCCCGCATATGTTAAAAATTGTCTTCGAGTTATAGCCATTTTCAACGAGCCTCTAATAATGACATGTGGAGCAATCAGTAGGAGCGTCGTTTGCACGATGGCAATCTACGCAATCCCCCATCTTCAGTGATCGCACTTGTCGCACTTTTTCGGATTCCGTGACATCTCCATGACATATAGAACAAACTTGAGATTCGGAAATTTCCACCGATTGACCCATCTCAAATTCAGCATCTATTCTCTGCGCATCTTCCAAACGAATCTGCGTTTCAGAATTCGTCAATTCCTTAACCACTTCCTTCGTCCCTGCAAACCTACGTATGTGAGCCTCATGAACAAAATGAACATGGTCTGGATTCCTGTGAACTCTTACCCAATCTATCGGGCGATTATCAGCCACCATAGATCGAACCTTTTCCACCTCTGGCAGATCATCCCCAACTACTTGGTGACAAGTTACGCAAAGGCCAGCAGATGGTATCGTTGCTGCCGCTTCTGTGGTCACATTTCTGTGACAAAAAGCACACTCAAGACCGATTCCATCTACGTGGGTCTCGTGGGGGAAAGCAATGGGTTGATCAGGTCCCTCATTGTTCGCAAAAATAATTGGACGCCCGAACCAAGCAGATAAAACCCATGTAACAGCAATCAATCCAACTAATAAAACTCCCAGGCTGACGCCACCCATTACGCTGAGTTTAAACAGCTTCTTAAATGTTGGTTTTTTAACTTGAAAATCGCCTGGTATCAAAGTGTTTTCCCTATTTTAATTAAATCCAATAATCAGACCAAAAGGTGCCTAATACACTAGCCAAATCTACAACTCTTACAAAAAAGAAGACCGCAATAGCAAAACAGGCAAACCCCGACACGTAAAAAAAGAGCCTTACCTTCTGCCAGACAGCCGGCAAATGACCGGATGCGACGAAAGAAGGCAGGAAGTTATGCCCGATGATCATGTTAAAAGCAAACAACACAACAAAAAGCACAACCACCCAAAGCGAAGTAAGGAGCTTCCCTAATTCGATCCATTCAGTAAGCCCTAGAGCAACAGGATCCATCAATCAGTCCGCCTTGTTAAAAATCCGAGTATACCCATGGACGGCAACCGCCTAACAACCTGGTGAAAATTATCACAGCAGCAAGAAAAGTGTCAAGAGTAAAATTGGTCGGGAACACTAGTTAATTTGCCTTAACGGGATCTATTCTCGCCACAGTAGCCCACCCTAAACACTATACCAAGGAAGTTAGTTTATTTCTACCAAAAAAGAGTTGTCACTCGTAGTGTTTTCAAGTGAGATTCCATCTTGGACGTATGGAGGTCTCCGCCACAAGTCTCTCTCGTAACCAGATTGCGAGTTTCGGGTTTACATAGAACGTTGGCTCCAAAAGGTCATGCTCCGAATCTATCAGGCCTGATTTCATAGCCTCATCAGCTATTTTTGTGCCAGGCAGAACACGCTTACCAAGGCGAAGTACTGTAAAGGTAGGAGCTGCTTTTTTAAGGAATGATAATTTAAGTTCGGTCCCATGGACAGTCTCATCTGGGCCTCCAAAATCCATCGTGACCGCGCAAGGCAAACTTTCCAGTCTGCAAAGGTCCACTATCTTCTCCATAGATATAAGTTTCTCCTCGAGATTTTGACTTTCGCCTCCAGCATCGGAAAGCAAAGCAAGAGAGCATCCAGAATCTTTCATCAAGTTGGCCAACTCCTGATCAAAATCGCCTGGATGTAAATAGCTGTTCCAGCGAATATCAATACTTTCCGTGACAACAGCAGTACATATCTCTTTAGCAACCTCTATAGGCTTGTTAAAAGCTGTATCTATAAAAAACATATTACGTATATTAAAATCAGCCTGGAGGCGCTTGATGTCTCTCATTATGTCTTTCGTATCCCTGACACGCCATTGCGAGGCATGAGTTGTGCCTGACATAGAAATTTGAGGATAATAGGCATCAGCTAATTTAGTGACAACGCCTATTCCAAACCCCGAACCAGAATATTTGCGCATATCAAGAAGATCTAATCTAGGAAGCATTTCATAATAAGACGGGTTACAACTCTCGTTCATTTCCACTTTGCCATTTGTCCAATAAACGAGACCAGGCAGGTCCAGATAATTTTCCCCATCCCCAATTTTTTCTAAGAGCTGTGAAAAATTAGCATCTGCATCTCCCCTAACGCCTATATCAGCTCCAACATAATTCAGACATTCTGAAGGTAAAATACTAAAAGCAGGCCCACCTAAAATTATCTTCGCAGAACTTGATTTCCTAATGATAGCCACTAGCTGTTTCACCATGGGCAAGTTTGATTCTGGGTTGAAAATACTTTGATTATCTAGATTGCGAATCGATAGGCCTATCACATCAGGCTGAAATTCTCTCACGACTCCCTCTGTTTCCAAATAACAATCATCTGAAAACATGAGATCAAGAACCCTTAACTCATGCACGCTCTCATCCACACCAGCTGCAAGATAAGCCATCCCAATAGGTATGGGTCTGACTACCATACGATCCATAAATCTATCAGCTTGATTGGTTGCTATTAACAATACTTTCATTCGCCACGCTTTCTACAAAAAACTCCAATTTACTTACTTTAAGAACATACGCACGAGAGTATCATATCTTAATTCGTAGAGGCTCTGCTCGCCTAAGTGAACCGCTAACTTGTGCCCAAAAGGAGCCTGCTCTACAATAGCACTTTAGGTAGTATTTAAACACTCGTAAATTGAAACGGGGACTTAAGATGAGACTCGAAAATAAAGTTGCCTTAATAAGCGGTGGTGCTAGAGGGATGGGTGCATCAGAAGCAAAGTTATTTGCAACAGAAGGCGCATCAATTGTAATCGGAGATGTTCTCGAAGAGGAAAGTAGTGCCCTGGAATCTGAGATCACAGAAAACGGGGGACGATGTATCTATCTCCATCTTGACGTAACGAACGAAGGTGACTGGGAAAACGCCATAAAGAAGACTGTGTCGCATTTTGGGAAAATTGATGTACTAGTCAATAACGCGGGCATCGGGGGAACAGCAAGTTTGGTAGAAGACACCAAAGTCTCGGATTGGGACCTCACCATGGACGTCAATGCCAAGGGTGTTTTCCTGGGTACTAAAGCAGCTGTAACGGAAATGCTAGAGTCTCGCAAAGGATCAATAATTAACATTTCATCGCAACTTGGAATTGTCGGAACCGATAATAATAGCCCCCAGTATCAAGCTTCCAAGGGCGCGGTGCGCATTCTCACTAAATCAGCCGCCATACAGTATGCGCCTCAAGGAATCCGGGTGAATTCTATACACCCTGGACCAATAGTAACTCCCATGACAAATAGGTTGCGAAGCACTCCGGAAATCTTCTCCTTGATAACCAGCCGCATACCTCTAGGACGTTATGGACAGCCTATAGAAATCGCCTATGGCGCACTTTATCTTGCTTCAGATGAATCATCATTTGTTACTGGAAGTGAGTTGGTAATAGATGGAGGATGGGTAGCTCAGTAAATTTTTCAAATTAATCACTTTACATAGACAGGACATAACTCATGAAAATAACAGACGTAAAAACGTTTCTGGTTCACCCGGGTACTGCCAAAAATCTATGTTTCGTAAAATTGGAGACAGATGAAGGTCTCTACGGCTGGGGTGAGTGCTACACCCAGTCAGATAGAGATACTCAAATTAGCTCACATATTGATCAGCTTAAGCGTTATCTGATTGGTAGAGACCCAACTGATATAAAACACTTTATGCAATGGGTCTTTGATGACTTCGCTGGCAGAAGGGGATCAATGGACCTCTACTGTGCTGTAAGCGGACTCGATCAAGCCATGTTTGACATCTCAGGCAAAGCTGCAGGCATACCCGTCTATAAACTTCTTGGAGGTAGATGTCGTAGCAAAATACGCGTCTATGCAAACGGTTGGGCAAACGGCAATAATAATGAAGAGGACTTGAGGCGCAAGGCTGAGGCTGTGATAAGCATGGGTTTTACAGCCCTCAAATTCGATCCCTTACCAGGCCCCTGGCGGACTATGATCAGCAAAGAAATGGAGAAACAAGCAATAGCCAATGTGCGTATTGTCCGAGAAACGGTAGGCCCCGACATAGACATATTAGTAGAAATGCACAGACGTATTGCCCCCATGTACGCAACGAGAATCGCGCACTCAATAGAAAAATACGAGCCATACTGGTACGAGGAACCAGTTCTGGCTGAGAATGTAGATGCTCTAGCAGCCGTAAAAGCTGCAATAAATATTCCTGTGGTAACAGGGGAAGAGCTATACACGAAATTTGAATTCAGGGAAATATTTGAAAAACAAGCCGCTGACATAATCAATCCTGACGTCTGTAACGTGGGTGGAATCCTTGAACTTAAAGAAATAGCTGCAATGGCAGAACCATATTTTGTAGCTGTTTCCCCGCATAATTTTAACAGCACTACTATTGGCCTCGCAGCGACATTACACGTTTCTGCCGCTATCCCAAACTTCCTGATAACGGAGTACTTTATAAATCTAGAATCATTCGGAAAAGAAATCTCTACAAATCCTTTCCAAGTTGAAAACGGATTCATTAGTATTCCAGAATCTCCAGGGCTTGGGATAGATCTCATTGAGGACCAATTAATTAGACATCCCTACCAGCCATTCCAACCTAGATCTCCAAGACAATATTATGAAGAGATTCTAGAGTAACCTCTGATAGGAACATATCCGTCTTCAGCACTATATTCATGCAGGCTGTTCAAGAAGTTGCAATATATTACCATCCACGTCATGGAAGGTGGCAACCCAACCTCCCCAATGTTCCTGCTCAGGCGGTCTTATAAATATCACGCCTCTCTGCTTAAGCAATTCATAAGTGTTGTGAATATCGGAAGTGTCTAGATTTAACATGAGTCTCTCTGGTTCCTTGGTTTTCCCCACCACCCTGTCGTGAGTGCCTATGTTAAATCGGAATTTACCCCACTCAAATACTACAAAATCTGGCCTGACCGAATGGACGGGAAACTCCATAACATCCCTGTAAAATTCGGTCATACTCCCAAGATCTGAAGTCCAAATTATCGTACCTGACAACCCATTTATCATTTTTCACACGTTAAATTCCTTTGATTTTTAATCGTTGTTCCCTTTGAAAAAGTTTCCCCTATGCACTTAAACAATAAAATTTACGAAAGTCACCTCAATTATAATAAATTTGAATGAATAGATACTCTCAGCTTGTTTCCAAATTTCACAGAATACGCTTATAATAGCAATCGGAGACTGTCGGGATGTTGATGAAAGCTTTTGGAGGGTCTCTAGAAAGGAGTATGCCATCTTGGATAGTAGTAGTAGGAGGTGCTCCAGGTAGGTGTTCCCTGGAATACCTTCTGAAAATACGAGGGATCTGGTTAAGCCAGATCCCTCGTTTTGTTTGTGCTATAAATCGAGACAGAGCATCAAATTAGTACTCCCCAAAGATTAGTACTAATTGCCCGTTCGGGTAGATTGCCAAGCGACCATTTGCCACCCCTGTGAGCCATTTATATATACGTCCGTAAATTTAAGTTCAAATTTCAGATCCTGACCCGACACTGAAACCTCTACTTTGGCTAACCCCGTAATCACAGCTGCCTCACCATAAACCTTCACAGACACCTCACTTGCATCCATAACAGTGTAGCGAAGTCTCCCAGACTTAATACCATCAAGTATGCTTGCCTTTGTATCTAAAGCCGCCGATGTATGAACATAAGTAAGATCAGCAGATAGAATCGAGTCAAGTGTCTCCAAATCACCAGAGACCATAGCTCGCATTCTATCCTTTTCTATATCTATTATTTCTTGCTTTGTAGAAACCATATAAATTCCCTCATTTAAATTTTTGGATTCTCGCAGTTCACTTATCTAATTCCCTCGAAATATCGCCTCGGATTGTCAACCATCACCGTATTTATCGCCTCTTGTGAAACACCCTTATCAAGCAAGCGAGGAATAACTTTGCGTGTTATAAACAAATATTTATCTGGATTTGCAGATGCCCGCAAAGATCTCATTTCATCATGTTTTATTGATAACCGCCCGGACTGCCAGTCATGACCCAACATTATCCTATTGGCGTATCCAGCCTCTATCAATTGAATAACTGTGTCCGTCCTTACTTTCCAGTCAGGTAATTCACTCCGTATGCCAGGATATCTATCTAACCCCAACCAAACGCCTTTTTCCAAGAGACCTACCAAGTACTCTATATCAGTCGTATCATTGCTATGTCCCACATATACCCGATTAAGATCTACACCTTCGTCTTCAAAAATAGCAACCTGTTGCTCGCCAACTCTCTCTGGTGCCCAGGTATGAGTGGAAATGGGAACTCCGGTCGCTTTCTGGGCCCTAGCTGCTGCCCTGAGTATAATTTCTCCTTCTGGTGTAACTCCACCCATATCGTTAGCTACTTTGATAATTCCTGCTTTGATACCTGTTCCTTCAATACCATCCTCAATTTCTCTAACATACAGAGGAGCCACATCATCTGGTGAGGCGCCCCAAAACACTCGCGGTATATCACGCCATGTCCCAGTCGCACAGATTATATTTACACCTGACTCTCTGGAAACCTGTT
>Ga0310344_10001059_pt1 | contig 21270 bp, 22 predicted proteins | sample HC15DNA20200_MG_FD_203801 | JGI IMG/M metagenome (GOLD analysis project Ga0310344, IMG submission 203801) | Marine microbial communities from station ALOHA, North Pacific Subtropical Gyre - HC15-DNA-20-200_MG | ecosystem: Environmental > Aquatic > Marine > Oceanic | place: Pacific Ocean: North... | reverse complement strand
TAAAAATAATGATACTAAAGAAGAATTAAAAAAATCTTCAGAAGATAATGATATGAATACTCAACAAACAGAGACACAAAATACAGAAATAAACAATAATGAGGAATTGAAAAAACCATCAGAAGAAAGTGATTTAAAAACTCAACCAACAGAGACTCCTAGTTCTGAAATAACTAATAATGAAAATTTAAATGAATCTATAAAAGATAATGAAAATGATAATAAGGAAAACAGTAGTGTTGAAAAAAATGATGAAAAAGACAATGAAGAGACTAATGATGATAACCCAGATGCAAAATGGTATGTAATAGGGGCAGCATCTGGATTTGAAGAAAAAGCTAAACAAACAATTGTTGATAATGCTCGTAAAGCATCTTTAAGTCACTTTTTTTTTGATTATCAAATTCCAAAACAAGAAGTTGTTGAAATAAAAAAAGGTAAAAAAATAAATTCTGAAAAGAACTTTTTTCCTGGTTATATGTTAATTAAAATGATAATGAATAATCAAACTTGGCAATTAGTTAAAAATTCAAATAAAGTCTCAGGTTTTGTAGGTAATGAGAATAAACCCATACCTTTATCTCAAAACGAAGCTATGAAAATGTTAAAAAAAGCTGATAATAGTATTGAATATATTGCTCCAAAATATGTTTACGAAGTTGGGCAGCAAGTAAAAGTAATAGATGGACCATTTGCATCGTTTAATGGAATGGTTGAAGAAGTAGATGAAGAAAGAGGAAGATTAAAAATTTCTGTTTCTATTTTTGGAAGATCCACTCCAGTAGAATTAGAATATACACAAGTTGAAAAAATGTAATTATATTTAAAGTTATGGCAAAAGAAATAGACGGTTATTTAAAATTACAAATCCCAGCGGGGCAAGCAAATCCTGCTCCTCCAGTTGGACCTGCAATTGGGCAAAGAGGATTAAATATTATGGAGTTTTGTAAAGCTTTTAATGCTCAAACACAAAAAGAAAAACCCGGAATGCCTATACCATGTGTTGTTACAGTTTTCAAAGATAAAACATTTCAAATTAAAGTAAAAAAACCCCCAGCTTCTCATTTTTTAAAGGAAGCTGCGAATTTGACTAAGTCAAGCAGAAATCCGGGGAGAGAAATAATATGTCAGATACCAATGTCTACTATTAAGGAAATAGCTGAAAAAAAAATGGATGATTTAAACGCAGACAATATAGATCAAGCAGCAAAAATTATTGCTGGAACAGCAAGATCTATGGGTTATAAAGTTATAGAGTCAGGTAAATTATCTGTAGATGAAAAAATAAAGAAAGCAACTTTAGTTAAACCAACTCCAACAGAAGATAAAGCTAAAGAACAAAAAGATGGCGAACCTAACGATGCTCCACAAGCAAATGCTGAGGAGAAAAAATAATGCCGAGAAAAAGAAGTAAAAGATATATAGAAAATAAAAAAAAAATAACTGAAACAAAAACTTTAGCTCTTAACGATGCCATTAAAGCTTTAAAGAATAATAATAAAGTTAAGTTTGATGAAACATTAGACATTGCTGTAATGTTAAATAAAGAAAAGAATAAAGGAGAGGGTCTTTCTAGAGGCTACGCTCAACTGCCTAATGGAACTGGAAAAAAAATAAAAGTCGCAGTTTTTGCTCCCGGAGATAAAGTTAAAGAAGCAAAAGATGCAGGCGCTGATATTGTTGGTAACGAAGATTTAGTTAAAGATATTAAAAATGGGAAAATAGATTTTGATATAGCTGTCTCTACGCCAGATATGATGAAGGATATAGCAGTTATAGGAGAAAAATTAGGCCCATTAGGTATAATGCCAAATCCTAAAACTGGCACAGTAACCGATGATTTATCAAAGACTATAAAAAATATAAAAGGTGGGCAAATACAATTTAAATCAGAAAAAAATGCTATTGTTCAAGCAGGGATTGGAAAACTAAGTTTTTCTGAAGAAAATTTGGTATCTAATATTAAAACATTTGTAGATGCAGTTAATAAATCAAAACCAGATAGTATTAAAGGAAAGTTTATTAATAAAATTTATTTAAGCACTTCTATGGGTCCAAGTTTCAAAATAGATAACGTTAAATAATTTTCTTGATTAATTAATTTTTTTAATTAACTTTAAAAATTATTCAAAGATTGTAGGCGTTTTAAAAAACTTAATTTCCTACATGAGGATAAACAATGAAAAAAGATCAAAAAAAAAAATTCGTAAAAGATTTCAAAGATATATTTAATAATGTAGGCATATTAGTGGTAACCCACTATTCTGGACTAAAAACTACTCAAACAGATGAACTTAGAACTAAAATTAAAGAGGTTGGCGGTAGATTTGTAATTGTCAAAAATTCTTTAATGAAAATAATTTTAAAAGAACATAAAAGTAAAGAATTTAAAGAATTATTTAATGGCCCTGTAGCATTAGCATATTCTGAAGATGAAGTTTCAGCAGCAAAAATTGCGGTCAATTTTTCTAAAGAGAATGACAAGTTGTTAATTCTTGGAGGAATTATGGGTGATAAATTTTTAGAACAAAAAGACGTATTAGAAATTGCAACTTTACCTTCATTAGATGAAATCAGAGCTAAATTGGTATCTTTAATTCAAACTCCTGCAAGAAATATTGCTTACGCACTTAAGTTTTCTGCTAATAAATTAGCTAGAGTTTTTAATGAATATTCTAAACTTGATATACCAGAAGAAAAAGTTGAAGCAGAAAAAAAGTCAGAAGAAAAGACTGAAACTGAGGCAAAAACAGAAAAAAAACCTGAAACAGAGGCAAAAACAGAAGAAAAACCTGAAACAGAGGCAAAAACAGAAGAAAAAACTGAAACAGAGACAAAAACAGAAGAAAAAGCTGAAATAAAAGATGAAAAAAAAGATGAAGAAAAAAAAGATTAATAAAATTGTAAAATTAATGTTGAAAAATAAAAAAATATTGTTAATTTGTTGGAGATAAGGATATGTCCAGTGATACTCTAAATAAAATTGTAGAAGATTTATCTAAATTAACTGTTTCAGAAGCTGCTGAATTAAGTAAATTACTTGAAGATAAATGGGGTGTTGAAGCAAATGCTCCAGTTGCTGCTGTTGCTGCACCTGCAGCAGGAGGAGATGCTGCAGCTGAAGAAGATGCTGGAGGCGGAGTTGTTAATATAGAATTAACCGCAGCTGGTGATAAGAAAATTGATGTAATTAAAGAAGTGAGAGCAATTACTGAACTTGGATTAAAAGAAGCAAAAGATTTAGTTGAGAGTGCACCTAAACCTTTAAAAGAGGGTGTAAAAAAAGAAGAAGCTGAAGAGATTAAAAAAAAGCTCGAAGCTGTTGGAGCTAAAGTAGAATTAAAATAGTTTTTACTGTATAAAACATAAAGCTCCATATTAAAAATATATGGATACAAATTTATTAGCCCGAAAACGTTTTAGAAAAAGATTTGGTAGTATTCCTGAAATATTAGATATTCCAAATTTAATAGAAGTTCAAAAAAGTTCTTATGAAGAATTCTTACAAAGAAATGTTGATCCAAATAAAAGAGAAGTAATTGGGTTACAACAAGTTTTAAATGAAATTTTTCCTATTTCTGATTATGCGGGAAAAGCAACTTTAGAATTTATTAAATATAATTTAGAAGCCCCTAAATATGACGTAGATGAATGTAAACAAAGAGGATTTACATATGCTTCTGCTTTAAAAGTCACATTAAGAATTTTACGTTATGAAATTGATGAGGAGAATCCGGATCAAAGATCATTTAGAGATTCTGTTGATGATGAAGTTTATTTAGGAGATATACCATTAATGACTGATAGAGGAACTTTTGTTTTTAATGGTATCGAAAGAGTTGTAGTATCTCAAATGCATAGATCTCCAGGTGTATTTTTTGATCATGATAATGGAAAAGGCCATCCTTCAGGAAAATTATTATATTCCGCTAGAATTATTCCAATGAGAGGTTCTTGGATTGATTTTGAGTTTGATGTGAAGGATATAATGTATGTAAGAATTGATAGAAAAAAAAAATTATTAGCCAGCACATTCTTTATGGCTTTACAAGATGAAACTAAAGATGCGAAAGATAAAAAGACTAAGCCTAAAAATAGAACACCTGAAGATATTTTAAATTATTTTTATTCAAGTGTAGATCTTACACTAGTTGATAAAGGCTGGACCACAATTTTTGATGAAGAAAACTTTAATAATATCCGTATAACTTTTGATCTTATTGATGCAAAAAATAATTCAGTTAAAAAGAAATCAGGTTCTAGAATATCATTAGATGAAGCAAAAAAAATGAAACAAGAAGGTCTAAAAGAAATTTTTTTTAGCAATCAAACTATAGTTGGGAAATATTTAGCTGAAGATATTATAAATGAAAGTACTGGAGAAATTTTTTTCGAAGCCGGAGATGAAATTTCTGAGACTGATTTAGAAAATATAATAAAAAAGGATATAAAAAATATAAAAATTTTAAATATTGACCATGTTAATATTGGAGCAGCATTAAGAAATACTGTGCATGCTGATTTAAATTTAAACAGAGAAGAAGCTTTAATAGATATATATAAGAATCTTAGACCTGGAGAACCGCCAACATTAGAAGCTGCTGAAAATCTTTTTAATAACCTTTTTTTTAATCCAGAACGTTACGATTTATCAAATGTTGGAAGATATAAATTAAATGTAAGAAGCGAATTAAATATTGATGAAGAAGTTAATGTACTTACACCAAATGATATTTTAGAAGTTGGTAGGTATCTTTTATTTTTAAATGATACAAAAGGAAAGAAAGATGATATCGATCATCTTGGTAATAGAAGAGTTAGATCAGTTGGAGAGTTAATAGAAAATCAATATAGAATTGGCTTAGTTAGAATGGAAAGAGCTATCAAAGAAAGAATGTCTTCTATTGATATTTTTACCGCTACTGCGCAAGACTTAATTAATTCAAAACCAGCTGTTTCAATTCTGAGAGAATTTTTTGGAACTTCTCAGTTATCTCAGTTTATGGATCAGACTAATCCTTTGTCTGAGATTACTCACAAAAGAAGAGTTTCTTCATTAGGACCAGGTGGTTTAACTAGAGAAAGAGCAGGTTTTGAAGTAAGAGATGTTCATCCAACTCATTATGGAAGAATATGTCCAGTAGAAACACCAGAAGGACCAAACATTGGCTTAATTAATTCTTTAGCAACTTATTCTAAGGTTAATAAATATGGTTTAATTGAAAGTCCTTACAGAAAAGTTGTAAATGGAAAAGTTACTGAAGAAATAATTTTCTTAGCTGCAGATGAAGAACAACAATATACTATAGCTCAAGCAAATACAAAAATAGATGATAGTGGTAAAATAACTGATTTATTAGTTAGTGCTAGACAAGGTGGAGAATTTTTAATTGCAAATCCATCTATAATTGATTTTATGGACGTTTCACCGAAGCAACTTGTGTCTGTTGCAAGTGCTTTAATTCCATTTTTAGAAAATGATGATGCTAATAGAGCATTAATGGGATCAAATATGATGAGGCAGGCAGTTCCATTATTAAGACCAGACGCGCCTTTTGTTGGAACTGGTATGGAAGAATCAGTTGGTAAAGATTCAGGTGTTACAATTGTAGCAAAAAGAACAGGAAGAGTTGACAGTGTTGATGCTGCCAGAATTGTTATAAGTGTTACAAACCCATCACAAAATCAGTCAGGAGTAGATATATATAATTTAAAAAAATTTCAAAGATCAAATCAAAGTACATGTATTAATCAGGTGCCATTAGTGAAAAAGGGAGATATCATTAAAGAAGGTGAAATAATAGCAGATGGACCAGCTACATCTAAAGGTGAGCTAGCATTAGGAAAAAATATTTTAGTAGCTTTTATGCCATGGCAAGGATACAACTTTGAAGATGCTATTATTATGTCAGAAAGAGTTGTTAAACAAGATAAATTCACATCTGTTCATATTGAAGAACATGAAATAATGGCAAGAGATACAAAATTAGGTGAAGAAGATATCACTAGAGATATACCTAACGTAGGAGATGAAGCATTAAGAAATCTTGATGAGGCCGGTATTATTTATATCGGAGCTGAAGTGAAAGCTGGTGATATATTAGTTGGTAAAATAACACCTAAAGCACATTCGACTGTTTCTCCAGAAGAAAAATTATTGAGATCAATATTTGGTGAAAAATCAACTGATGTTAGCGATACTTCTTTAAGAGTTCCACCAGGAGATGCTGGAACAGTTGTAGAGGTAAGAGTTTTTAATAGAAGAGGTGTTGAAAAAGATGAGAGATCATTAGCTATTGAAAGATCTGAAATAGAAAGGTTGGCAAAAGATAGAGATGATGAAAGAGCTATTTTAGAAGAGTCATTTTCACAAATTTTTAAAAAGAATCTTGTAGATAATGTTGTTTCTAAAGGAATAAAGGACCTTAAGAAAAATCAAAAAATAACTTTAGAGAGTATTGATAGTTATTCGATAAAAGATATAAGAAAAATAGTTTTAAAAGATACAAAAAAACAAGAACTTATACAAAATTTGAATAAAAATTTTGACGAAGAATTAAAAAATCTTGAAAATAGATTTCAAGTAAAAGTAGAAAAATTACAATTAGGAGACGAGCTTCCTCCTGGAGTAATGAAAATGGTAAAGGTTTTTGTTGCTGCTAAAAGAAAATTACAAGCAGGAGATAAAATGGCTGGGAGACATGGTAATAAAGGTTGTATTTCAAAAATAGTTCCAATTGAGGACATGCCTCATTTAGAAGATGGTACCCCAGTAGATATTTTATTAAATCCTTTAGGCGTTCCATCTCGTATGAATGTAGGACAAATTCTTGAAACGCATTTAGGTTGGGCGTGCGCAGGTTTAGGAAAAAAAATAAGCAATCTTATTGATAATTATTTAAAAAATAATGAAAAAAAAGAGCTTGAAGAAAATCTAAATATTCTTTATGACAACAAAGTTGTAGATCAAATTGTTAGTAGTAAAAAAGAATTACTTGATTATAAAAATGAAATAAAAGGCGGGATATCTATTTCAACACCAGTTTTTGATGGAGCAAAAGAGTCTGATATAAATAATTTTTTTGATAAAACTAATTTGCATAATTCAGGCCAAGTAAAACTTATAGATGGTAGAAGAGGAGAATATTTTGACAGAAAAATTACAGTTGGATATATTTATATGCTCAAATTACACCACTTAGCTGATGAAAAATTACATGCGAGATCTATTGGACCGTATAGTTTAGTTACTCAGCAACCTTTAGGAGGTAAAGCACAATTTGGTGGACAAAGAGTCGGAGAAATGGAAGTTTGGGCATTAGAAGCATACGGAGCATCATATACTTTACAAGAAATGTTAACTGTTAAATCAGATGATGTCGCCGGTAGAACAAAAGTTTATGAAGCTATTGTTAGAGGACAAAGTGATTTTCAATCTGGAATACCAGAGTCTTTTAACGTTTTAGTAAAAGAATTAAGATCATTAGCTTTGGATGTTCAATTGAGGAATGCTGAGGTTTAAAAAATTATGACATTATCAAAAAAGGTTTTTGAAACTAATAAAAGATCTTCTTCTGAAATAGAAGATTTTGACAGTATAGGAATTTCAATTTCCAGTCCTGATAAAATTAGATCCTGGTCATTTGGTGAAATAAGAAAACCAGAAACAATTAATTATAGAACTTTTAAACCTGAAAAAGATGGGCTTTTTTGTGGAAGAGTTTTTGGGCCAACCAAAGATTACGAATGTATTTGTGGCAAATATAAAGGAATGAAATATAAGGGAATTATATGCGAAAAATGTGGAACTGAAGTTACTTTATCAAAAGTTAGAAGAGAAAGAATGGCTCATATCGAACTAGCTTCTCCAGTTGCACATATCTGGTTTTTTAAATCTCTTCCAAGTAGAATAGGAACATTTCTTGATATTTCTTTAAAATCTTTAGAAAAAATTTTATATTTTGAAGAATATATAGTTATTGAACCTGGTTTAACTGATTTAAAACAAAATGAATTAATTACAGAAGAAAAGTATCAAGAATTAATAGAAAAATATGGAGAAGGTAAGTTTGAAGTAGGCATAGGAGCTGAAATAATTAAGAGATTACTTAGTGAATTAAAAATTGATAAAGAAGTTAAAGCTGTTCAAGCAAACATTGAATCAACAAAATCAGATATTACAAAGTTAAAGCTTTTAAAAAGACTTCAATTATTAAATGCTTTTGCCAAATCTAAAGTTAAACCTGACTGGATGATTTTAGATGTTTTGCCGGTTATACCTCCAGATCTTAGACCTTTAGTTCCATTAGATGGTGGGAGATTTGCTACTTCAGATTTAAATGATTTGTATAGAAGAGTTCTTAATAGAAATAATAGGTTAAGAAGATTAATAGAATTAAATGCACCAGATATAATTATAAAAAATGAAAAAAGAATGCTTCAAGAAGCAGTGGATGCTTTATTTGATAACGGAAGAAGAGGTAGAGCAATATTGGGGTCAAATAAAAGACCTCTGAAATCTTTATCAGAGATGTTAAAAGGTAAACAAGGTAGATTTAGACAAAATTTATTAGGGAAAAGAGTAGATTATTCTGGTAGGTCAGTTATTGTTCCTGGTCCACATTTATTATTGCATCAATGTGGTATTCCAAAAAAAATGGCTTTAGAATTATTTAAACCATTTATTTATTCAAAATTAGAACAGTACGGATTGTCCAATACAATAAAAACAGCAAAAAAATTAGTTGAAAGGGAAAGACCAGAAGTTTGGGATGTTTTAGAAGAAGTTATAAAAGAACATCCAGTTTTACTAAATCGTGCGCCAACTTTGCACAGATTAGGAGTTCAAGCTTTTGAGCCAATGTTAATTGAAGGTAAGGCAATTCAATTGCATCCATTAGTATGTACAGCTTTTAATGCAGATTTTGATGGTGATCAGATGGCTGTACACGTTCCACTTTCTTTAGAAGCGCAGTTAGAAGCAAGAGTTTTAATTATGTCTACAAATAATATTTTAAGCCCATCTAGCGGTAAGCCAATTATTGTTCCGACTCAAGATATGGTTTTAGGAATTTATTATTTAAGCTTAATGTTTGATGAAGATATTGGAACAGGCATGTCATTTGTAGATATAGCAGAAATTGAACATGCTCTTTTAGCAAAGAAAATTACGTTGCATTCTAAAATTAAATGTAAGTATTCTTTTATAAATGATGATGATAAAGAAGAAACAGGTATTGCAGAAACAACAGCTGGAAGAATGTTAATTTATGAGATTTTACCAAAAAATAAAAATATTAAATTAGACTTAATAAATAAGATTTTAACAAAAAAAGAAGTAAGTAATGTGATTGATGCAATTTACAGACATTGCGGTCAGACGGATACAGTAAAATTTTGTGATAAAATAATGGTTTTAGGTTTTGAACATGCTTGCAGAGCAGGAATTTCCTTCGGTAAGGATGATTTAATAATTCCTAACGAAAAAGAACAACTAGTTGGTGAAGCAAAAAAAGATATTAAAAATTATGATCAACAATACACAAATGGAATTATTACAAAAAAAGAAAAATACAACAAAACTATTGATACATGGTCACAATGCACAGACTCTGTTGCATCTGCAATGACTAAAGAAATTGAAAAAACAAGAAATACAAATAAAATTAATTCTGTTTTTATGATGTCTGACTCTGGAGCTAGAGGATCTGCAGCTCAATTAAAGCAACTTTCTGGAATGAGAGGTTTAATGGCAAAACCTACAGGTGAAATTATTGAGACACCAATAACTTCAAATTTTAAAGAAGGATTAACAGTTTTAGAATATTTTAATTCTACTCACGGTGCTAGAAAAGGATTAGCAGATACAGCTTTAAAAACTGCTAATTCAGGATATTTAACAAGACGACTTGTAGATTCATCTCAAGATGTTGTTGTTATTGAAGAAGATTGTAAAACAGCTAATCATATCGAAGTTTCAGCAGTTATAAGAAACGGTACTGTTGTAGCTTCATTAGGGGAGAGAATTCTTGGTAGGACTATAGCCGAAGATTTACATGATGTGGTAAAAGGTAGTAAAAAAAAGATTTTGTCTAAAGGTGATTTACTCGATGAAAAATCAATTAAACAAATCCATGATGCAAATATCGAAACAGTAAAAATAAGATCGCCATTATTTTGCGAAACGCTTGATGGTATTTGTCAAAAATGTTACGGAAGAGATTTAGCTAGAGGAATTATAGTAAATATGGGAGAAGCTGTAGGGATACAAGCTGCCCAATCTATTGGAGAGCCTGGGACCCAATTAACAATGCGTACATTCCATATTGGTGGAGCTGCTACACAGACAACTGTTCAATCTAATATTATTTCTAATTACAATGCAAAAATAAAAATACAAAATAATTCTACAGTAAAAAATAGTGAAGGACATTTGATTGTTATGACAAGAAATTGCAAAGTTCTTTTCCTAGATACAAAAACTAATAAAGAAAAATCTGCTAATCATATTCCTTATGGAGCTAAATTGCTTATAGATGATGGTAAAAAAGTTAAGCCAGAAGACGTTATTGCTTCATGGGACCCTTATACAATTCCTATCATTTCAGAAAAAGACGGGATTGTTGAATATGAGGATGTAACTGACGGATTTTCATCAAGAGAAACTGTAGATCCATCTACAGGTATTTCACACAGAGCTATTATTGATTGGAAATTAAACCCTAAAAGTAAAGATTTGAAACCACAAATTAAAATTGTTGACGCAAAAGGAAATATAATAAAAACTTCTAAAGCTAAAGAAGCCAGATATTTTCTTCCAATTGAAGCAGTTTTAAGCGTAGCAAAAGGTACAAAAATATCTGCTGGAACAGTGATTGCTAGAATTCCAAGAGAAACATCAAAATCAAAAGATATAACAGGAGGTTTGCCTAGGGTTGCAGATTTATTTGAAGCTCGTAAACCTAAAGACCATGGGATATTAAATGCTGCTGATGGAATTGTAAAATGGGGTAAAGATTATAAGGCTAAAAGAGCAATTGTAGTTGAGCCAACTGATAAAAAACAAAAAGAAAAAATTTATTTTGTTCCAAAAGGAAGGCATGTAAATGTAAATGAAGGTGACTTAATTAATAGAGGAGATTTAATTGTAGATGGTCAGCCGACACCTCATGACATATTAGAGGTCTTAGGAAATGTTGCGTTCGCTAATTTTATGATAAACGAGATACAAGATGTTTATAGACTGCAAGGGGTACAACTTAATGATAAACATATCGAAGTAATATTAAGACAAATGCTTAAAAATGTTAGTATTTTGGAAGCTGGAGATTCAACATTTTTACCAGGCGAAACTGTTTTTAGAGATGTTTTTAATGAAACTAATAAGAAATTAGAAAAAGACGGAAAAAAACCAGCAACAGGAAAAATATTATTACAAGGAATTACAAAAGCAGCGCTTCAAACAAAATCATTTATATCAGCTGCTTCATTTCAAGAAACTACAAGAGTTTTAACAGATGCATCTGTTAATAATAAAATTGATCGATTAAAAGGTTTAAAAGAGAATGTGATAGTTGGTAGATTAATACCAGCTGGAACAGGTGGAAAAGTTAAACAATATAAAAAGACTGCAGTTGAAAAAGATAAAGAAATCTTGTCATTAGTAGAGAAAAAATCATTAAAAAAGTCAAAAGCTAGAGAAAAAAGGGCAAATTAAATATTTTTATTTTTCTTGTCTTTTTTTGTTGATTACATAAGTTAAATACATATTATCTCCACACAGGATTTATAAATTATTTATTTATTATGAGATATTTTAATTATGCCGACTATTAGTCAATTAGTAAGAAAAGGGAGAAAAAACACTTTATCAAGGAATAAAGTTCCTGCTTTAAAGAGGTCTCCTCAAAAAAAAGGTGTTTGTACTAGAGTTTATACAACCACACCAAAAAAACCTAATTCTGCCCTTAGAAAAGTAGCTAGAGTTAAATTAACTAACGGATTCGAAGTTACTAGCTATATACCAGGCGAAGGTCATAATTTACAAGAACATTCAGTTGTAATGATACGAGGTGGAAGAGTAAAAGATTTACCAGGCGTGAGATATCATATTTTAAGAGGTAATGCAGATACAGAAGGAGTTGGGGATAGAAAACAAAGAAGATCTCTTTATGGAACCAAAAAACCTAAATAATTTGTTAAAAAAAAATTATGTCTAGAAGAAAGAAAATAAATAAGCGTGAAATTGAACTTGACCCCAAATTCAAAGATAAAACTATATCAAAATTTGTTAATGTCGTAATGCTTGATGGTAAAAAAACCATCGCAGAAAAAATTTTATATTCTATTTTAGATAAAATTTCAAAAGAAAAGAAAATGGATGCAATAAAATTTTTTCATGATGTTTTAAGTAATGTGAAACCAAGAGTAGAGGTTAGATCTAGAAGAGTAGGAGGAGCGACTTACCAAGTTCCTATGGAAGTAAAAACTGATAGATCTCAAGCTTTAGCAATCAGATGGATTATAGATGCCGCAAGAAAAAGAGGTGGTAAAGATATGAAAATGAAATTATATCAAGAATTCTTAGACGCTCATCAAAACAAAGGTGGAGCAGTAAAAAAAAGAGAGGACACTCATAAAATGGCAGACGCTAATAAGGCTTTTGCTCATTTTAGATGGTAAAAATTAATTTTATGGCTAGAACAACAGAAATAAGTAAATACAGAAATATAGGAATATGCGCCCATATTGATGCAGGTAAAACAACTACAACTGAAAGAATTTTATACTATACAGGAAAATCACATAAAATTGGAGAAGTTCATGATGGTAACGCAACCATGGATTGGATGGAGCAAGAGCAAGAAAGAGGGATAACTATAACCTCCGCAGCAACAACATGTTATTGGAATGATCATAGAGTAAATATTATAGATACTCCTGGACACGTCGATTTTACTATTGAAGTTGAAAGATCACTTAAAGTTTTAGATGGAGCTGTTTGTTGTTTTGATGGTGTTGCTGGAGTTGAACCACAATCAGAAACTGTGTGGCGCCAAGCCGACAGATATAAAGTACCAAGACTTTGTTTTATAAACAAAATGGATCGTATGGGCGCAGATTTTGATAAGTGTATTGAAATGTTTAAAGATAGATTAAATGTAAAGCCAGCAATTTTGCAATTACCTATCGGCTCCGAAGAAAACTTCAAGGGTGTTATAGATTTAGTTAAAAATAAAGCTATTACTTGGAAAGAAGAAAAGCTAGGCGCTGAGTTTGAAGTTGTAGATATACCTGAAGAATTTAAAGAAAAATCTGAAAAATACAGAAATGAATTAATAGAATTAGTTGTTGAGCAAGATAATGAAATAATGGAAAAATATCTAGATGGAAAAGCTCCAACTGAAGAAGAAATAAAAAAATGTATCAGAAAAGGAACAGTATCTTTTAGTTTTGTGCCAGTTTTGTGCGGAAGTGCTTTTAAAAATAAGGGTGTGCAACCATTATTAGATGCAGTTGTTGATTATTTGCCCGCTCCAAATGAAGTTATCCCTGCAAAAGGTGTTAATCCTAAAGATGAAGAAGAAGAAATTTCAAGAGAAAGTAATGACGAACAACCTTTTTCAGCAATTGCTTTTAAAATTGCTAATGACGAATTTGTTGGTACTTTGACTTTTTGTCGAGTATATTCTGGAAAAATAAATCAAGGCGATAATGTATTATTATCAGTTAAAGGGAAAACTCAAAGATTAGGTAGAATGATGTTAATGCATAGTAATGACAGAGAAGATATTAAAGAAGCTTTTGCAGGAGATATAGTTGCAATTGCTGGATTAAAAGGTGCAACTACTGGTGAAACAATTTGCGACCCTAACAATCCAATTGTTTTAGAGAAAATGGATTTTCCTGATCCTGTCATAGAAGTTGCCGTTGAACCAAAAACAAAAGGTGATCAAGATAAAATGGGAGAGGCCTTAGTTAAATTAGCTGCTGAAGATCCTTCTTTTAGAGTAACTCAAGATGAAGAAAGTAGTCAGACAATAATTAAAGGTATGGGTGAACTACATTTAGATATTATCGTTGATAGAATGAAAAGAGAATTTAAAGTAGAAGCAAATGTTGGAGCGCCACAAGTTGCTTATAGGGAAACTATTAACCAAACAGCTGAAATTGATTATACTCATAAAAAACAATCAGGTGGAGCAGGACAGTATGCCAGAGTAAAAATTTTATTTGAGAATCAAGAGCCAGGAGAAGGTTTTATTTTTGAAGACACTATTAAAGGCGGATCTGTTCCAAAAGAATATATTCCCGGGGTAGAAAAAGGATTAGAAATGGCAAATGAGACAGGAATACTCGCTGGTTATCCAGTCATTGATTATAAAGCTACTTTAGTAGATGGCGATTTTCACGATGTAGATTCAAATGTTATGTGTTTTGAATTAGCTGCTAAAGCAGCGTTCAAAGAAGGAATGGCAAAAGCTCAACCTGTTTTATTAGAACCAGTTATGGATGTTGAAGTTGTAACTCCAGAAGAATACATGGGAGATATAATTGGTGATTTGAATTCTAGAAGAGGGCAAGTTGGTGCTATGGAAAACAGAGGAAATGCTAGAGTTTTTAAAGCTAAAGTACCATTGGCAAATATGTTTGGATATGTAAATAATTTACGTTCAATGAGTCAAGGTAGAGCTCAGTTTACAATGCAATTTGATCATTATGCTCAGGTACCTCAAAATGTTGCTGAGGAAATTAAATCTGGGAAAGTAGGCGGAGCAGAGGGTAATAAAGATGGTTAAAACAAATATTAGAATACGACTTAAAGCTTATGATCATAAATTATTAGATCAATCAACTGTAGAGATTGTAAATACTGCACAAAAAACAGGAGCTAAAATTATTGGGCCAATACCATTACCAACTAAAAAAAATAAATTTACTGTTTTGAGATCTCCACATGTTGACAAAAAATCAAGAGAACAATTTGAAATGAGAACGCATAAACGTTTAATAGATATTATTAACCCAACACCTCAAACAGTTGACTCATTAATGAATTTAGATATTGCTTCAGGAGTAGATGTTGAAATAAAAACATAAAAAATTAATTATGAGAACAGGAATAATTGCAAAAAAATTAGGTATGACTAGGTTCTTTAGAGAAGATGGGACAAATGTACCAGTTACATTATTAGGCATAGAAAAAAATTATGTAACCAGAGTCAATGAAGTTACTACAAGCAATTTTAAGAATGTTCAAATTGCATCAAGAAATATAAAATTAAAAAAAGTAAAAAAACCATTAAGAAATTTTTTTTCAAAATTAAAAATAGAGCCAAAAAAGAAAATTTTAGAATTCAAAGTTTCAAATGATCAAAATATGAATCCTGGAGATGAATTAGATGTAAATTTTTTCAAAGTTGGACAATATGTAGATATTATTGGAAGATCTGTAGGGAAAGGTTTTGCCGGACCAATTAAACGACATAATTTTGGCGGTCTTAGAGCTTCTCATGGTGTCTCAGTTTCTCATAGAAGTCATGGCTCAACAGGACAATGCCAAGATCCTGGAAGGACTTTTAAAGGAAAAAAAATGGCAGGACAAATGGGTAATAGAAAAGTTACTATGCATAATTTGGAAGTTGTAGAAATATATAATGAAGATGGTTTGATTTTAATTAAGGGTGCGGTACCTGGATCAAAAGGAGCCATTTTAGTTATAAGAGATGCTATAAAACCTAAATCTTTAGTTGCTAAAGTTAAAACTGATGAAGTCGTTGAAACTGCTGGCAAAGAAAAAAAGCCTGAATCTAAAGATGATAAAACTGAAGAAAAAAAAGAAAAAAATGTTAAAGAGGATAAAAAATAATTATGAAACATGACGTTGTTAATTTAGATTCAAAAAAAGTAGGAACTATAGAATTAAATAAAGATATTTTTTCTGTTCCTATTAGAAAAGATATTTTAAAAGATGTTGTTAATTGGCAATTATCAAATCGTAGACAAGGAACTCATAAAGCAAAGCAACGTTCTGAAATTACAGGAACAAGTGCCAAAGCTTTTAAACAAAAAGGAACAGGTAGAGCTAGAAGAGGTAATTTAAAAACAAATATTTTAAGAGGTGGTGGTGTAACACATGGCCCAGTATTAAGAAGTCATAAAAAAAAACTTCCAAAAAAGATTAGAAAACTTGGCTTAAAAACCGCATTGTCAGTTAAAGAAAAAGAAAAAAGTATTATTATTATTGATAAATTATCTATTAATAAAGCATCTACTAAAGAAATTTCTAAAAAATTAGAAAAACTTAAAGTAAAATCAGCTTTAATAATTGATAGTAATTCTAATAAAGACGATAAGGGTTTTAAAAAATCAATTTTAAATATTACAAATATAAATTTAATTCCTGTAATAGGAATGAATGTTCATGATATTTTAAAATTTAAAAACTTAATCATATCTAAAGATGCGTTAGTTGAGGTTGAAAAAAGATTAATATGATATTTAAAAAGAAAATTGATAAAAAGGACGATAAATCTTATACAAAATTTTATGATTTAATAAAAAAACCAATTATTACTGAGAAAGCTACTATTTTATCAAGTAATTCTCAGGTAGTTTTTTCAATTCCTATGGATGCAGATAAAAATTTAATAAAAAAAGCAGTTGAAAAACTTTTCGGAGTAAATGTAAGAAAAATCAATATTATTGTTTCAAAAGGAAAAGTTAAAAGATTTAAAGGGAAGATTGGTAGAAGAAAAAATGAAAAAAAAGCTATTATTTCTTTAGAAAAAGGACAAAAAATTGATATAACAACTGGGATTTAATAAAAATGAAAAATTTTAAACCATATACACAAACAAGGCGTCACGCAGTATTGATAAATAGAGAAAATTTATGGAAAGGATCTTCAGAAAAATCATTAACAAAAAAATATACAGCAAAAGCAGGTAGAAATAATTCTGGAAGAATAACCTCTAGACATAGAGGAGGAGGACATAAAAAGAAATTTAGAATTATTGATTTTAAAAGACAAAAATTTGATATCCCGGCTACTGTTATCAGAATTGAATACGATCCTATAAGAACCGCTCACATAGCTTTAATAGAATATGAAGATAAAACTAAATCATACATTATTGCGCCAGATAAACTTAAAATCGGAGATAAAGTTCAATCAGGAGAGAAAGTTGATATAAGAACAGGTAACTCTTTACCATTAAAAAATATTCCTGTAGGTACTGTTTTACATAATATTGAAATGAAACCAGGAAAGGGAGCACAAATTGCAAGATCTGCTGGGTCATCTGTAAATTTGTTAGCTATAGATTCTGGAAAAGCAATAATAAAACTTAACTCTGGTGAAATTAAAAATGTTAATGAAAATTGTTTTGCAACAATCGGGACTGTTTCAAACTTAGAGAATAAAAATATTAAAATTGGTAGCGCTGGTAGAAAAAGATGGTTAGGATTTAGACCAAAAGTTAGAGGAGTTGCCATGAACCCAATAGATCACCCACATGGTGGCGGAGAAGGAAGAACATCAGGTGGAAGACATCCATCAACTCCTTGGGGAAAACCAACAAAAGGTTTTAAAACAAGAAAAAATAAAAAAACTGATAAATCAATTGTAAGATCAAGGAGAAAAAAATAAAAAATGACTAGATCAACGTGGAAAGGACCATTTTTCGAAGAATATCTTTTAAAAAAAGCAGATGAAGTTAGAAAATCTGGTCGTACAAATCAAGTTATCAAAATTTGGACTAGAAGGTCTACTATTTTGCCTGAATTTGTTGGATTAACTTTTGGTGTACATAACGGTAATAAATTCATACCAGTTAGCGTTAATGAAAACATGGTTGGTCATAAATTTGGTGAATTTTCACCAACAAGAACATTTAATTCTCATTCTGCAGTAAGTAAAACTGAAACTAAACCAACTTCTTCTCCGCCTCCAGGCGCAACATCTTCAGCTGCTCCTTCTTCAGCAGATAAACCTGCAGCAGATAGCAAAGCTGATGACAAACCTAAAGAAGCACCGAAGGAGGATAAAAAATAGATGGTAGAAAATAATAAAATAAATGAACAAGATTCTAATAAAGAAAAAAAAAATAAAGTAGTTAACGAAGCTATAAAAAAAGATAATGACTTTGCAAAAGTATATCTTAAACAAATTAGAATAAGTCCTAAAAAATTAAATATAATTATTTCCCCAATTAGAGGAGTAAACGTAGAAAAAGCTCTAAATTATTTATCCTTTTCTCAAAAACGTATTTCATATCAAATTAAAAAAGCTCTTCAATCTGTTATTGCAAATGCAGAAAATAATCATCAATTAGATGTTGATAAATTGTATGTGCATGAAGCATCAGTTGGAAGAGGTTTGGTTATGAAAAGGTTTAAAGCTAGAGCAAAAGGAAGAGGTGTAAGAATACTTAAGCCTTTTAGTAATCTTACAATTAAATTAAAAGAGCAGATTGAGGCAAAAGAAAAAAAAAGTCAAAATAATAAAAAAATTGTAGAGGATAAAAAATAATGGGACAAAAAGTAAATCCATCAGGATTAAGATTAGGAATTAATAGAACATGGGATTCTAAATGGTATTCTGAAGAAAAATATAGTGAATTTTTAGAGAATGATTTAAAAATTAGAAAATATGTTGAATCTGAATTAAAAAAAGCAGGCTTGTCAAAAATTGTAATAGAAAGATCTTCAAAAAAAATTATCATAGCTATACATGCTTCAAGACCAGGTATAATTATTGGTAAAAAGGGATCAGATATTGAGAAATTAAAAAAGAAATTATCTGCATTAACAGGCTCAGAAGTAAATTTAAACATTATCGAAACTAAAAAGCCAGAATTAGATGCAAAAGTTGTTGCTGATAATATAGCTATGCAAATAGAAAACAGAGCCGCAACAAAAAGAGTTATGAAAAGAGCAGTCCAATCAGCTTTGAAGCTTGGAGCAAAAGGAATTCGTGTTTGTGTTGGAGGAAGAATTGGAGGAGCTGAGATAGCCAGAGTAGAATGGTTTAAGGAAGGCAGAGTTCCACTACATACTTTACGTGCACATATAGATTATGCAATTTCCACTGCTAATACTACTTATGGAACTTGTGGAATAAAAGTATGGTTATATAAAGGTGAAAAAATTTTAAATGAAGAAAAAAAATAATTATTAATTTAATAAAATGTTACAACCAGGAAAAACAAAATATAGAAAACAGCATAAAGGTAGAATTCACGGAAAACCTTTGGCAGGGTCAAAATTAAATTTTGGTAGTTTTGGACTTAAAGCTAAAAATCCTGGAAGAATTAATGCAAGACAAATAGAAGCAGCAAGAAGAGCTATAACAAGAGAAATGCAACGAGAAGGAAGAGTTTGGATAAGGATATTTCCTGATGTTCCTGTAAGTAAAAAACCAGCGGAAGTTAGAATGGGTAAAGGTAAAGGAAGTGTAGAATTTTGGGTTAGTAAAATTCATCCAGGAAGAATACTTTTTGAAGTTGATGGTGTAAGCGAGGATATTGCAAAAAAATCATTATTATTAGGAGCTGCAAAACTTCCAATTAAATCTTTTTTTATAAAAAGGATGGGTATTTAAATGAAATATATTGAAATAAAAAAGAAAACTAAAGATGAATTAGTTGATTTGTTAAAAAATCTGAAAAAAGAAAGTTACAATCTGAGATTTCAAAAAAAGAATGGTCAACTAGAAAAAACAGGAAGAATTGATCAAGTAAAAAAAGATATAGCAAGAATTAAAACTAAATTAAATGATAATATTTCAGGAGCCAGTGATGCCAAAAAAAGTATTTAAAGGTAGAGTGATTAAAAACCAGAATGATAAAACTATCATTGTTGATGTAGAGACAATTTATATGCATAAAAAATATAAAAAATATTTAAGAAAAAATAAGAAATATGCAGTACATGATGAAAGTAATAAAAGCAATGTAGGAGATATAGTTCAGATAGTCGAGTCTAGACCTATTTCTAAAACAAAAAAATTTATTTTATTTGATGAAAAAGAACTAAAGAAAGCAAAAAAATGATTATTAATGAAACAAAATTAAGTGTTGCGGATAATTCTGGGGCCAAATTAGTTCAATGCATTAAAGTGTTAGGCGGTTCCAAAAGAAGAAGTGCAAGTATTGGAGATGTTATAGTTGTTTCAGTTAAAGAAGCTATACCTAATGGAAAAGTAAAGCCAGGTGAAGTTACAAGAGCTGTTGTAGTAAGAACAAAAAAAAGCGTGTCAAGAAAAGACGGTTCTTCAATAAGATTTGATAAAAATTCTGCAGTTTTGCTAACTAAAGAAGGTGAGCCAATTGGTACAAGAATATTTGGGCCTGTTACAAGAGAGTTAAGATTTAAGAATTTTACTAAAATTATTTCATTAGCACCTGAGGTTTTGTAAAAATTGATTAAAAAAATTAAATTTAGAAAAGGAGATAATGTAATGGTAATATCTGGAAAAGATAAAGGAAAATCTGGATCAATATTATCAGTTTATCCAAAAGAAAATAGAGCAATAGTTAAAGGTATAAATATTGTGAAAAAACATCAAAAGCCATCAAAACAAGGCGGCGGTGGAATTGTTGAAAAAGAGTTGTCTGTTCATATTTCTAATCTTTCATTTATTTCTATAAAAGATGGAAAAAGAACTAAAATTGGATATAAATTTGAAAATAATAAAAAAATAAGATATGAAAAAAAAACAGGAGAAATGATAAAAAATGTCTAGATTACAAGAAGAATATTTAAAAAATATTAAACCAAATTTGATGAAAGAATTAAATTTGAAAAATATATATTCAGTGCCTGAATTAAAAAAAATAGTTATAAATATGGGTTTAGGATTAGACGCAAATGATAAAAAAAAATTAGAGGCCGCCGTTGAAGATTTAAAAAAAATATCTGGTCAAAAACCAACAATAACTAAAACAAAAAAAGCTATTGCTAATTTCAAAACTAAAAAAGATATGCCAATTGGCTGTAAAGTTACTTTAAGAAAAAATAGAATGTACGAATTTATTGATAGATTAATAAATATTGCCTTACCTAGATCAAAAGATTTTGCAGGATTATCTGAAAAAAATTTTGATGGTTTAGGAAACTACACATTTGGTGTTAAAGAACATATTATTTTTCCAGAAATTGACTTTGATAAAATAGATAAAGTTAAAGGTATGGATATAACTATTGTAACATCAACAAATAAAAATAAAGAAGCAAAATCTTTATTGAAAGCTTTTAATTTTCCTTTAA
>Ga0310344_10001058_pt1 | contig 21282 bp, 14 predicted proteins | sample HC15DNA20200_MG_FD_203801 | JGI IMG/M metagenome (GOLD analysis project Ga0310344, IMG submission 203801) | Marine microbial communities from station ALOHA, North Pacific Subtropical Gyre - HC15-DNA-20-200_MG | ecosystem: Environmental > Aquatic > Marine > Oceanic | place: Pacific Ocean: North... | reverse complement strand
ACGAGATACGATAGATTCAATAACTACTGGAACAAATGCTTGATATAGGTTGTTTGAGGATCCCCAAACGTTGTTTAATCAAACACACCACCCACCTCGTACGGGCAAATACAGGATCTCGCGTGATTCGGACGCCCAATAATTAGGGCCAAACCTCCTACGATGGTAACGGTTAGACTAGTGTGGATGGCTCAGAACAAAGGAAAAACAAAACCTAGTGTCTCCGGAACAACAAAGAAGTCCTTTAAGAAGCGACTCGTGGAAGAGCTTCGGGGGTACATCGAAGCATTCGTTATTGCCTATTTCGTAATTACTTTTTTGTTCAACACTGTTGGTGTAGTCGGAAGTTCAATGCAACCTAATTTAAACGGCGGGGTAGGTAGCGGGAACATACTCAAATCCCTATTAACCGGTGACCGAGTATTCATTCCTAAATATGATAATTGGCTTAGGCGCATGAAAATCCTCGGCCCCTATCGGCGTGGGGAGATTGTGGTAGTACGCGAACCCCAGAACTCCCCTACCGCACAAGAACGAGATCGTCGTCCTTTTTTTATCAAACGAATTATTGCCGTTCCAGGTGACGAAGTGCGTATAGAAGCTGGTCAAGTATACGTTAACAATCACCCAATTAATCAGGACTTTATTTCCGCCACCGGACTGATAACACCTGACGCTATAGACTTTCCACTCGTGATAGTTGAGAACGGTGAGGTAACTAAAATGGCTGTCGATTTTGGCTACACGCCCCGAGGTACACCAATTCCACGACTGGCCCGCACCTATTTACCTTCTACGCCAATGGACGTTAGAGATCCGCGGATTCAGCTTTATTACAGCTCAACAATTAAAGCTCTCGCAGCTCCCAACAGCGACTTTTCTGTTAATACTCCTGTTGTCCTCAACATTATTGTCCCTAAACACCACTATTTCATCATGGGAGACAACCGGCAAAGTTCTAAGGGTGGTAGCGAGGATTCACGTTTCTTTGGGCCTGTTCGGTCATTAACAGTTGCCGGACGTGCTACAGCTGTAATCTGGCCACCTCAACGTGAAGGCATTTGGAATTGGCGCGTCCTCAAACCCCCAAAAGCTTTTGATGCTATTCCAAAACCAACAAGTCAGAATTGATCAAACATCCATATCGACTCAGAAATACCTGGTGGCGACTTGTCGTACACTTCATTCTCTTGTTGGCCTTCGCGCTTGTATTTACAAACTTTGTTTATTCAATAGTAATCGTCCAGGGAAATTCAATGGTCCCGACGCTTCTCCCTGGTGAAATCGCCCTAGTCCCAAGGTACGAAACTTGGCTCCATCGCCTCGGGATTAAAAATTTTGGACAAAGGGATGTTGTTTTCTTCCGATCACCCATCGACCAAAAGCGCCACCTCATTAAACGAATCGTAGCAACTCCTGGTGACCGCATAATAATTAAAGATGGCCTGGTTTACATCAACGGTGATCTTTTATTCGAGCCTTATCTCAACCAGCTAACTGTAACCACTAACCTCCCTGAAATCGAAATATCCCCTGGTAAAGTGTTTGTCCTAAGTGACAATCGTCGTCCCTTAGAGTCACTGGATTCTAGACACTTTGGTCAAATTCCTTTTGGCTCAGTTGAGGGCCGGGCAGGCATAATCCTGTGGCCTCCGTTCGTGAACTTTGACAACCGCTTACACCGGAATATAAGGGTTATTAAATAGTGTACTAAATCACTACTTTTGGATTAAAGACCCATCAAGCCCTAATTCTGCAGCTTTAGCTTGCATAGCTTTGAGTACAAATTCGACGTGTTCCCATAGTTCTAAACCTAATTCTGCAGCTCCACGGCGAACATCGTCTCTTACAACACCCCGGGCAAAACCCTTATCCTTGAATTTCTTCTTTAAACTCTTGAGGGTTTGGTTAGCAATATCCTTGTCTGGCCTAACTAGTACTGCCGCAGTAATCAACCCAGTAATCTCATCGCAAGCATAGAGTACCTTGGCTAGGTCAGAAGTCCGCTTGACACCCGTATAATCAGCATGCCCTAGAATTGCATCTGCAATCAATTTGGGGTATCCGAGAGTTTGTAGATTTGCAACTCCTATATAGGGATGCCCCTTCTTATCCTCGCCATCTGCAATAGGATAACGTTCATAATCGTAGTCGTGTAATAGAGCTGCTATTCCCCAAATCTCCTCAGGAGCTCCTCTTTCACGAGCGTAGGCTGTCACGGCAGCCTCAACCGAAAGCATGTGCTTTCTTAAGCTTTCCGATTGCGTCCATTCCGTCATCAAACTGTAAGCCGCGTCTCTACTTAAATTCATTAATAACAGCATACATAGACCAGAACGGACAAGCTAGTCTCGTTAGAGATATAATTCTCGTGATGAAATCTTCAGATTTGATTGTTGTTCCAAACGTAGCAATCGCTGGCGCAGAACTATTCAGTAAAATAGCTAAACAGTCAGTAAGAGACCGTGGTCGTTTCATAGTCAATTTATCTGGCGGATCAACCCCATTGCGAATGTATGAGAGCCTCCTAAGTCAAGGTGATTTACCTTGGGAAGCAACTTGGGTAACTTGGGGAGATGAACGATTTGTCCCTCCCGAAAGCGAAGAAAGTAATTATGGCTTGGCGAAAAGACTACTTTTGGAGAAGGTGCCAATCCCATCTAACCAAATCCTGTCGTGGCCGTGGGATCCGAAACTAGCTGCACCCAAAACCGCTCAAATATTTGAAGACTTACTCAAAAACACCTTTGGCAACCCGCCAATATTTGACTTAACTTTTTTGGGCTTAGGAGAAGACGCCCATACGGCAAGCTTGTTCCCTGGTAGCGAAGCTATCTATGCGCAAGGACTTACGAGTGCCGTTAAAACCGCCAATCTGGGTTGGCGTCTAACAATGACCCCTCGTGTTTTAAGCTCAAGCCTTACTGTAGCTTTTCTAGTCTCAGGAAAGAGCAAACTCACAGCATTACGAAATACGATATCTGGCGAAGGGGATTTAGATAGCTTTCCTGCTCGGGCTATAACAGCTCGTAATGATCAACTAGTCCTTACGGATCAGGTTTTATAGCTGTACTGTCTCTGATAGTTGTACTGTAAATTTTGCCAAATATTTCTAAGGTTCCGATAATCTCACCCAGGATTCCTTAAGCCTGAACCAAGCCATTGAACTGTTTTTACCTCTGGCAATAAACTCTAACTCCCTTGACTACCAAGGCAACCCTTACTAATCAACGAGTCCACACAAGCATAGTCTTTCCTGAGATCTGCCGTAATTGCCAGAATCGTTTTCACAGGCAAGTTAAGTTTCGCTCCTCCCACACGACAAATTTATTTTCGAAGCTAAAAGAGGCATAAGGTTGCCAGGACACCTCTGATTGTGCTTTAATGACACTCCGCCGCGTGAAATTTCCGCAAGGAGGAACCCCTAACAATGAGTAGTGATAAGCCGAAACCGGCCGTGGATACCCCTGCCCCGGCCACCGACCAAGTCAATAACGAAGACTCTAGCCCGGTTCAGGAAACAGTTGGTGAGCAGGGTGCCACCGCTGCTAATGAAGAAGCAAACACCCACCCAAAAGGTGAACAAGCGGAAATGGATAACCCGATTCCTCCAGTAATCGCTACCGAATCTACGGGGGTTGAGGCAACAGAAAAACCAAAAACCGGTTTTGCTGAAACCTCTAACCAAGAATCTAGCGAGACATCCGAACAAGACGAACTTCCGTCTAAAACATCTAGTAACATCACTATGGAAGATGTCCTTGCAGCTAGTGACGAGCAATTAGCTAGCAAACACGTACATCGGGGTATGGTTACCACTGGCGAAATAATTATGCTCTCAAAAGAGGGAATAGTTGTCGATGTTTCCTCAAAAATTGAGGGACTACTCCCCTATAATCAATTATTCGAATATGAATCTAATCCTGAGGACGCTGCGAAATATTTCAAGCCTGGTGACAAAATTCAGGTTTACGTCATTCGCTCCGACATACCCAACAACACAATTGTTTTGTCGAAAAAACGAGCGGATCAAGAGCGAGCTTGGAATTTGCTACAGGAAATCCACGACAAGAAAAAACCTGTAGAAGTAGAAATAGTGGACAAAGTTAAAGGTGGCCTCGTCGGCAATCTGGGAATACGAGCTTTCCTGCCTGCTAGCCACGTAGATATACGGCGGGTAACTGACCTCGCACAATACGTCAACAAGAGATTACGCGTGAAGATAATTGAATTAAATAGGAAGCGAAACAGGGTAATTATCTCGCGTCGTTCAATACTTGAAGACGAAGTATCAGAAATAAAAGCAGAAACCTTGAAAAAACTGGAGCCCGGTTATAAGTCTGAAGGCGAAGTTGTAGAGATTACTGACTTTGGCGTATTTGTCAATCTTGGGGGCCTCGATGGATTGGTTCACAGAAGCGAACTAACACATGCTCGGTTTACCCACCCGCGTGAGGTCGTTAACGTTGGCGATAAGGTGAATGTACAGGTTTTAGACATGGATATTGAGAGAGAACGGATAAACCTCTCGATCAAGAGGCTAGCCGCTAACCCTTGGGAAAATGTTTTGAACAATTATGTGATAGGCCAGAAAATTTCCGGTACTGTTACAAATCTTACCCAGTTCGGAGCCTTTATAGAAATTGAACCTGGCCTAGAAGGGCTAATCCACGTAAGCGAAATGAGCTGGACAAAGAGAGTCAGGCACTCTAAAGAACTTTTGTCTGAAGGCGATGAAGTAGAAACCATGGTCTTAAAAATAGACACGGACCAACAACGTATTTCGCTTGGCTTACGCCAGACCCAACCTGACCCATGGTCAAGTTTGCCGGACCGATTCCCCCCTGGAACCGAAGTTACGGGACCTGTAACAGGAGTGACGGAATTTGGGGTTTTTATGGAGATTGATGCGGGCATCGAGGGGCTTGTCCACATTAGCGAATTAGCACACGAGCACATTGAGGATGTAACCCAAACCTTCTCAAATGGAGACGAAATTACGGCTGTAATCTTAAACATTGATCCGGTCGAACAACGCGCAAGCCTATCTCGTAAGAGACTATTGCCCTACTCAGCTGGAGAAGGTGAGTCTGCTGCTTCTGGCGAAAATCGATCCAAATCCGGAAGAAACACTGGTGGTAGAAGAGGCAGACGTGGCCGGCGCAACAATGACATCGACTACGATTACAGTTACGCATCAGAAGAACCAGGTAATAAAGCAACTCCAAAATTAGGAGATGTTTATGCTGACCTTTTTGCGCAATTCGGCTTAACCGAAACTAGTGAGGATAAAGAGGTTTTGGGAGACAATGAAAACCCAGATAAAGCTGTCGAGGCCTCAGAAAATTCAGATGCTCCTTCAGAAACAGTTGCCTTAGAAACTTCTGTAGATGAACAATCAAACGAAGAGGTTGTTGATAAATCAGATACCGATATTACTTCTTCCAATGATATCGAGACTAAGTCCGAAAAATCCACAAAAACTGATGAGCCTGAAGTGGACCCAGAAAACGCTATCGATGCTATTGAGGCTGCAGCTTTACTCACAGCAGCATTCCGCGAGGGCAAACGACCTGCTGCCGCCGATGAAAATAGTGAAGCCGATAAAACAATAACAACCGAAGAAATTCCAGAAACCAGTGATAACATCGCCAACTTAGAGGAAGAGGAGTCAGGGGTAGAGGAAGAACAAAAGCCCTCCTAAGGCTTGTACCTTAAGAACTTAATCAGAGCTTGATTTGCTCTGTTGCGTGCCCAGATTCTAGTTCGTTTTTTAAAACGAACTAGAATCTTTCTTGGCGTTACGGAATAATTTCCTCAATCTACTTATTTAAACTTATGGTTTTTTCTTACGACCTTTCCAAATTTTATAAGGATCAAAAATCGAAAAGCTAACCAACTAATCGTTACCCTCCCCTAATTAACAGCGGGACCCTCCACAACGCTAGGATGCTCGCCAAGCCATATATATGCCAGGCTTAATTAGTTGACATTAGTAACTCTTAATCATCACTGTACTAGCTTGCTACAAGTTCAAAGTACGGTTGTTCGGTCCTCTTCAAAAGCTTGGCTATTAACGAGCCAACTGCGGTGTCAATAACACAGTTATAACGAAAAGCAATATCATTGTACAGTTGACGCTCTAACGATATTCGGTTATTCACAACAGACAACTTCGTTCTAAAATTTTTGAAGTTGTCTAGATTCCTAATCTTCGGGTTGCCTTCTTCGCCCTTTATGAACCGATTGATAAGATCTCTACGTTGATAAAAAGTACCAGCGCATTCTGGTAAAGAATCTGAGGTTAAACTCTCTAATCGCAAATTACTGATTATCCCAAACGCCTCATAACCACTGTCTGGGCGCCCCTTAAGCGTATCACCAAGATCTTGAATTAATTCAGTTTGCAAAGCGAGCTGGGCACCAATCTTTATCAGGTATTCATCTAAGTCGCTCTCAAGTTCCATAATTCGCATATAAGTACTAACCGCAATTTTCAGTACCAACAAAAGAACCAGGAGGATAAATAAAACAGTCACAAAACCCCCTCCAAGACCCAGTTTAACCGCCTATTGCCCCTCTTGAGGAGTTCCACCTCTATAAGTTATCACTCCACCACCGAGCAGTCTATCATCCTCGTAGAGTACGGCTGATTGCCCTATAGTGACAGCAAAAACAGGCTCATCAAATTGAAGTTCGAAACCCTCGGCCCATTTCCGCACTATTGTAGCTGGTAACGGACTCTGCCGATATCTAACCTGTGCCATCACTCGCCTTGGCAATGAATCAATATCAAGTAGATAATTAGCCTGCTCTGCGATGAGGCGATCCCAGTGACATATATTGCGTGTTCCCACAAACACGGTGTTCTCTTTTTTGGAAAACCCCACGACAAAGCGGCTGAGATGAGATTGGAAAAGTCCGAGATGGCGCTTTTGCCCAACCGTATAATATTGAATCCCTCTATGTTCCCCAATTACGTCACCAGACGCGATATCGACTACAGGACCTGGGTTGAATGATGTTTCACTATCCAGATAGTGTCGGACAGAATCTGTAACAAAACAAAGACCGCTAGATCCAGGTTTTTCGGCTGTCTCTAAGCCTCTTTCCCGTGCTAACTTACGAACAGTGGGCTTGTCTAATTCACCTAAAGGAAAAAGTAAGTACGGAAGAATTCCTCTTGGTAAGGCCCATAAAAAATAAGTTTGATCTTTCCCAGAATCTACTCCCCGCCAGAGTTCAGGGCCACCTTGTCCGTCAACACGTCTTACATAATGCCCAGTAGCCATGAATTCGCAGTCGAGCATTCGAGCTTTTTCAATCAAAGAACCAAACTTGATGAAACGATTACACCAAACACAAGGATTCGGCGTTTCGCCCCTAAGATAAGTAGGGACAAATGGTTCAACAACTATCTCCTCAAACTCTTTACGATGATCTAGAAGATAAAAGGGAATTTCTAGGCGATCCGCAATGCGCCTGGCATCATAGGCGGCTTCTGGACTGCAACAGAGACTAAAAGCTTCTGAAGGACGCTCATCAGACCAGAATCGCAACATAGAACCAACTACTTCAAAGCCTTGTTCATTGAGCAAGGCGGTTGCTACTGACGAATCAACTCCACCTGACATGGCAGCGAGAACTCTCGGGGACTTTAATTCCTGGGCTGACTCATTAACAGCGTCCACAGCTTTACACTTTACTCTTTAAGAAGGTTCAAGTGGCACTTAAGGTCTACAGGATCAAATAGGAGCCGTCTCAGGTTAAAACAAGTAGCGTAATAGTTCTTGACACGGTAGAGTTAAGTTCGGGAGGTACAGCGTGAAACCCCCACATATCATTCTGGCCCTTTTCGTAATAACACTAGTTGTTTATCTTGCTCTGCTACAAAATTCGGATCCGAATCAAGGTGGGATCTACCTGCCTTTCCTAAGAGCCAGACTTCAAACTGGATGGGTTTTGGCCTTTTTGATCACTTCTAGTTGGTTGATTGGATGGATACCTGGCAAAATCGCACTATGGCGAAAAGGGAAAGAAATTCGTACTCTAAATAAGAAAATTCAAGACCTTGAGCAACACGTACCTAGTTACGATCAAGACATCCTTGGAGATAAACCTGTTATCCCAGACCGTAATCAAAGCACTCCGATACCCGCTACCCCACCCATCAAAGACGAAACATAAGTGAAAGATCCTCAGCTAATTGGCGAGCAGGCCGGTCGCCACGAAGTTTTGTGGTCCCTTCCGCCACCGGCACCACCAGACGCCATAATCCCCCTTTGTCGTGAACTAAGAATCCCACCACTAATAGCGAGCGTTCTTTGGACACGTGGGTTCAAGGAAAAAGCTGCTGAGGACCTCTATCCTAAACTGACACCCTGCCCATTACCAGGTATCGAAGAGGCTGTTGACCTTATCCAACACACCTTGCAATCGCATAAACGCATTCTGATTCATGGAGATTACGATGCAGATGGTATCAGCGCGACAGCTATTCTGAAGCTAGGCTTGGAGGAACTCGGCGGAAATGTCCAGATTCATATTCCTAACAGATTGACTGAAGGCTATGGAATACATCTGGACCGAGTCGAGGAGCACATTTCGCGAGCAGACCTAATAATTACTGTCGATTGTGGAATCTCTAATATTGAGGAAATTAATCAGCTTAAGAGGTCTGGAGTGGATGTAATTGTCACTGATCACCATCAGCCAGGGCAACAACTACCTGATGCGATATTAGTACACCCACTCTTAGCTAACCAAAGTAAGGTTAATGATGCTTTACTAACCGGTGCAGGCGTAGCTTTCCACCTTTTATGGGCGCTCCACAAAAAACTTGGCCTACCCGACCCACTCAAGTACACTGACATTGCGGCTCTAGGCACTATTGCTGATGTAGCACCATTGCTTGGGGACAACCGCGCCCTGGTTCGCGAAGGGCTGGAATGCCTAGGCAACACTACATGGCCAGGTTTACAGGCGAGCCTGAAAATAGCAGGAATCCAAGGTGCGCCAACTGCTCGAGATATAGCATTCACAATCGCACCGAGAATTAATGCTGCAGGTAGGCTAGGAGAGGCAGATCTTGGCTTAGAATTACTTACTACGAAATCAACACGAAGAGCGCACGAACTATCAACCTATTTGGAAGCCCGGAACTCAGACCGACGTCACCTGCAAAATACAATGTATGACCAGGCCCTGAAGATGATCGACCCAGATGCTCCAGCAATCGTTCTCGCTGATGAAACCTGGCACCCAGGCGTCATAGGGATAGTCGCAAGCAAACTTGTAGACCAATATCTTCAACCAGTTTTTCTTTCCGCGAAAGGGAAAGGTAGCGTACGTTCTCCTCCCGGCATTTCAGCTGTAGCCGCTCTCCAAGAAGCTAAAGACCATTTAACTCGCTTTGGCGGACACGAACAGGCAGCAGGATTCACAATAGAATCAGCAAAGTTTTCCGCTTTTAGAGAAGCTATATACGGTTATACGAGAAGCCGCCCAACCCCAAAGCCTACCCTAGATCTAGATGCATTTATCGGACCAGAGGATATTAATCGAGATCTGTTGAAGGGAATCAAAAAACTAGAACCTCTTGGAGAAAAAATTCCCCCGCCCAGATTTGTACTTACTGGCGCGCTTAGTAAGGTAAAAGCTGTTGGCAAAAACCTTAATACGCTCCAAATTCAGTGCAACAACCTCAAAGGAGTAGCTTGGCAAAAGGGGTTCCTTGCATCAGAATTAAGCGAGGGTTCCAAGGTGAATCTCGCAATTTCACTGCGAGAAAATTTTTGGCAGGGGAAATCAACTATCGAGTTTACAGCTGACCAAATTCGCCAAGAATCCCCCTTACTCCCCCGCAGCAAAACAAAAACACCCAACATCAGACGTGGTGCTCCTATAGACTTATCAGAAAGTTTGGCAGGATCAGCTGCCGCTCCAGTTGAAGGCAAACCCATTTGCATCAAAGATCTAAACTTTAGTGACCCTTTCAGCGCTTCTCTTTCTCTACAGAAAGAGGTCTTGAAAGGCACTACGATCTTTTTCGACCTCTCATCGGTTGTTATCACAGCTATTAAACAGCATGCTTCAGCACTCCCGACCTTGGGCGAAGTCCGTACGGGCTTCGTACGACTGCAACAGGGAAAAAAAATTAGTCCTAATGACCGCAAACAAACGCTTATCGGAAAAATTCTTGGGGAGCTTCGGCTCATTGACGAAAAAGGGTTTGCTCGAAAGGGCCAAAAACGGAACCCCTACGATTCAGAAACTCTTTTAGCAGCACTCCTTGAAAAATATCGACTACAAGGCCTGGTCAATGCTTATCTTTATGCCGATGATGAAGCTTTTGCTAGCACGGTAAAATCACTCTTTTCATAGAGGCCGTGCGATACTTAAGATCTTATGGGTGATTTGGCACTCCCTCAAAAACTCGCTGCTGCCCTTAAACCCACTGTACGTGGCGAAATCCGCTTCGACGATCTAGCCCGCTCTCTATATGCGACTGACGCAAGCCCGTACGAAATTCTGCCCTATGGAGTAGTTATCCCAAAAACTCCAGAAGACGTAAGAGTTGTCCTCGAAGTCGCCCGTGAGTTCAGCGTACCCGTCCTACCCCGTGGTGGTGGAACTAGCCTGGCAGGCCAAACCGTAGGAATGGCTATCGTAGTTGACTTCTCAAAGTACATGAATCAAATTGTAAGCTTCGACCTCGAAAATCGTACTGTCCGCGTGCAACCGGGAATAGTACGTGATGAACTGAACAAGTTTCTTGCGCCTCACAATCTACACTTTACACCAGACATAACACCTACTAACCGAGCCAATGTCGGCGGAATGATTGGAAACAATAGCTCAGGTACAAGAAGCATAAAATACGGCAAAACAATTGACCAGGTCATAGCTATGACAGTAATGCTCCCAAACGGTGAAATAATAGAATTACACGATTTGGATCCAGATGAACTCACAAAGAAGCTTACTCAAACTGACACAGAAGGAGCAATTTACCGAACAGTTCAACAAGTAACTTCAAATCTGAAAGACGAAATCCTAAACCGTTATCCAAAGGTAATGCGCCGAGTCGGTGGTTACAACCTTGACTCCTTTGTGCAAGGCAAACCCTTCAATCTGGCTAACCTCGTAACAGGTAGCGAAGGGACACTAGCTTTTATCCTTGATGCAACCCTCAGGCTACACCCGCTACCTAATCACCGCATTCTAGCCTTAGCCCATTTCGACACTATGCAAAAAGCATTGGAATCGGTCCAACACATTAACCGTCATAATCCCTCAGCCGTCGAAATAATGGACAATGTGCTCTTTGAACTTGGCTTCAACAACCCCACTTTATCTCCCTTGCTTGAATGGGTAAATGGTAAGCCAACGGCCGTGATGATGGTCGAGTTTGATGGAACCAGTAAAGATGAAATAAATCAGGATCTAGAAGCTTTCACGTCAGATCCAGAAATCAAACGCTTGAACTACCACATTTACGTAGCAAAAACTACTACGGAACAGGCTAAGATACTAGAATTTCGTCGAGCTGGCCTAGGTACATATGCAACCATAAAGGGAGATCGCAAACCTGTTCCTTTTATAGAAGATGCTGCGATCCCAGTGGAGAACTTACCGCAATACATACCTGAGGTCTTGGAATTATGTGAACAACGGGGCGTGGAGGCGGTAATTTACGCCCATGCTAGTGTTGGGGTAATCCATGTTAGGCCCCTGCTCGACCTAAAGAACCCTATTGATATTGCCTTGTTCAAAGAGATAAGTGTCGAAACATTTAAACTAGTGAAGCATTATGGGGGCTCGTGGAGCGGTGAACATGGAGATGGCTTAATTAGAAGTTATCAGAATCGCAACTTGTTTGGGGATAAGATCTATCAGGCTTTCCAAACAATAAAGCTAGCATTCGACCCTGACAACTTGATGAACCCTGGAAAGATAGTTAATGCCCCTGAGATGACCGAAAATCTCCGTTACGGGCCTGGATACCCGGAGGATAAAACAAATACAATATTTGATTTCTCTGAAACCGGTGGTTACTTGGGAGCAATAGAGATGTGCACAGGCGTCGGGGCCTGCAGAAAAGTCGGGACTGGAACAATGTGCCCTAGTTATATGGCCACGCGCGACGAAGACCACTCCACCCGAGGCCGAGCAAACGCCTTGCGAGAAGCAATGACTGGGAAAATGCCAGGTGGCTTAACGAGCCAAGAAGTATTTAACGTTTTAGACCTCTGTCTTGAGTGTAAAGCGTGCAAAGCTGAATGCCCAAGTCAAGTGGACATGGCAAAAATAAAATATGAATTCTTGCAGCAATACTATGATGATCACGGTACCCCCTTGTCTGCACGAGCCCTAGGCGGTGTGGCGCAAGCAGCGCCATTAGGACAAGCATTTGCGCCTTTGGTCAATTTACTGATGCACCTCAAACCTGTACGCTGGGTAATCGAAAAAGCTGTTGGAATAGACCGCCGCCGAACCCTACCACGGTACTCTCAGCAATCATTCACAACGTGGTTCAACAACCGTAAGAGCAAAAACAGAGGAACCTTTAAGAACAATGTTGCGCTTATTGTCGACACTTGGACTATGTTTAATGAACCGCATATTGGTAAGGCAGCCACGCGAGTCCTTGAAGGCCTTGGGTACCAAGTAGAATTGGTCCCTTATAAATGCTGCGGTCGCCCTCTAATTTCGAAAGGTTTGTTGCGTCAAGCTAAGAGACAAGCACAAGCTAATCTCGATTCCCTTGCACCCTTTGTGCACCGGGGAATCCCATTAATTGGGCTGGAACCATCATGCGTGACTGCTTATAGAGATGACTACCTAGATTTGATTCCAGGTACCCTCTCCCAAGCCACCTCCAAACAAGTGAGCATGATTGACGAATTTCTAGCAAAAGCCTGGACTTCCGGACAAATTGACCCAAAAGGTGCCTTCATGTCTGACTCAGCACCAATCCTTCTTCACGGCCATTGCCAACAGAAAGCAGTTATTGGAACTTCACCAACAAAAGCAGTTCTACAGTGGTTAAGTAACAATGTACAAGAAGTCGACGCAGGTTGCTGCGGAATGGCTGGGAGCTTTGGTTACACTCACTATGACCTATCTTTGGAAATAGGTAACCAACGCTTATTTCCAAAGATAAAGGCCCATGACGGCAGTTCTGTAGCGTGTGGATTCAGTTGTCGCCATCAAATAAAAGATGGTACTGGGATAAACTCACGCCATTTAGTAGAAATCCTTGATGAGGCCCTAATTTAAGAATGGAAACCTTATCTAACTTAGAAAGTAGTAAAAATCAGATCTAGTAAGCTTCTCACATACGCTCCGGGGCTTCAATTCCAAGGAAAAAAAGAGAAGATTTGAGAGAGCAACTAACCCGTTCAACTAGACCGTAACGAGCCTCTCTTAGCCCAGGAGCCGCACGTATAACTTGGGTATCGGATTTTCCATCCAGGCCTTTGTGATTGTAGTAGCTATTCCATGCAGCAGCAAGATCGAGGGCATACTGGGCAACCAAATGAGGAGCTAGATCACGAGCAGCGACTTTAACCACCCTAGGCAACCGGGCTAGAACCTGGGCCAATTTTACTTCCAGTGATCCTATCTGATTCCAATCAGCCAATCCTATATCTAGGCCGACCTTTGACCCAGCTCGGAGGATGCTACAAGCACGAGCATGGGCATACTGGATATAAGGCGCAGAATCTCCCTGCAAGGAGAGAGCAAGATCCCAGCGAAAGTCTATAGCTCGCCTAGCTTCACTCTTAAGCAAGCTAAATCGAAGGGCGCCAACTCCAACTTGCCGAGCTACCTCATCAATACAATCAAGATCAGGTGTTTTTTCCTCCATCAATGCCCGAGCTCGATAAATCGCTTCAGAAATAACCTCATCTGCGGCAAGCGAAATGCCCTTACGACCACTCATTGCTTGACCTTCGAGAGTAACCAGTTCATAAGCCAAATGCCGTGAGCCTTGACATGCCGCAGTTGCCTCCTCAGTACCAGATAGGCCCAAGGCTGCCCTCACAAGGATTTGTGGGTGAGATTGTTCTACTCCAATAACATTTATGATCTGGTCACCATGCGCAAACTTACGACTGTCAGGTGAGGTTGCACCCTTCGGGACACTGGTGTAAATCGGTCGACCCGAAGGTTGGTTGTAAAGGCGTGAATATTGGAGCCCCTCGAATAGGCCTGCTTTCCAAAACTGGTAACCGATATCTTTAGCAACGTACATAGCATTACCATCACTTCGTACTAGAACTACATTAGGCTCCTCAAGACCCGGAATGAATTCGCTTACGTCCATCACCAAAGCTCCCGCGTATTTACCATCGATTGGGCGGCTGACATATTGGCTTTCAGAGACAATTGAAAGACCTCTATCTAGAAAACCAGCCTGAATTACATCTGACTCCCAGACCAACAGATCGTATTCGACACCAAGTTTGTGACATGTCTCAAGCTGAGAACGGACCACTTCACTAACCTTATCCCTCAATTCGCCTCTCTCAAGGCGATCCATAACCGCCTGCACGCCGACATTTATAGCTTCATCATCTTCTGCCTTGGCCTGACCAAGCCGGACATATAATTCGCCAAGCCAGTGATCATATTTCTGAATACCGTCATACGAACTATCAAAATAATCTATTGCAAAAAGACTCTCTGCTGCTTGTCGCCCGGTATCGTCAATATAGTTTTGCACCTCTACGTCGTAACCAACCGCAGCTAAAATCCTAGCGGTAGCGTCTCCTAAGACAATATTCCGTAGGTGACCAACATGAGCCTCTTTATTTGGGTTGACGCTTGTGTGCTCGACAATGACTTTCCCCTTACTCTCCGAGTCAATGATTGCTGTACTGATTACAGATGGCACGTAAATCCTTGGATTCACAAAAACGTTGATATATGGGCCGCTGGCTTCCACCCGTTCAATTCCCTCAGGTAATTCAAGGTGAGCAACAATTTCTTCAGCGATTAAGCTTGGGTTCATTTTTAGGACCTGGGCAAGGCTGAAAGCAACGGGAGAACCAAAATCCCCTGGCTTATTCGGAGGCACTTCCTGGACAAGAACCTCTATTTTTTGCGACCATTTATTACTGACAACCTTTATTAGAGCCTCTTCTAGGGCCTTCTGGACATCTGGCATGGGTGGCACGCTATCACACTCAGCGTCATACAAACACTTTATTTATTCCACAACGACACGCGGCAGAGGTCCCGGGGCAGCGAAGGCTATGTAACCTAGCCTTCATGTTTCTGCTACCCATATAATTAAAATTGATACACTGTGACTCAAGTTTATGGGCGCCATGTTGCTACCATTTGTGGGCCCTGATTCAGGAGATGCTAATGACCGAAGCGAACGAACCTCCCGATTTTGACAAGGTCATCCCTGTATGCCCAGTACGGGCATCAGTTCTTTATCCAAGTATGGTCATGCCTATCGATGCTGGGAGGCCAATATCGATTCAGGCGATAAACGCAGCTATTGATCGGGAACACACTATCGTGATTGCGAGCCAGAAAGATCGGGAGGTCGAAGAGCCAGGGCCAGAAGATCTATTCCGCATTGGTACTGTCTGCAATATCATGCGAATGAAGAAAAACCCAGATGGTGGAATACAAATGCTAGTGCGAGCATTTGCCCGAGTACGGATAGTAGACTATATAACCTCAGATGGATTAATTGAGGCTAAAATCGAGAGTCTGGATATACCTGATGGTGACGATGTCATCCTCGAAGCTGCTTACAGAGAGCTAAAGGAGAAATTCGCAGAGTTGGTCGAAGCGGGTAGCCGCAACCTACAAACAGATGTAGCCCAGTTTGTACTTAATTTAGAAGACCCTGGACAATTTGCGGACTACATTTCTTTCCACCTAGACTTCCGTATCGAAGACAAACAAGCAGTTCTTGAATCTGAAAGTGTCGCAGAACGACTAAGGAAAGTGCTGCTGCTCATAGACACAGAGCTAGAACTGCAAGAAACACAACGGCGTCTACAACGCGAGGTTAAGGACGAAATAGACCGAAATCAAAGAGAATATTTTCTTCGGGAACAAATCAAGGCCTTGCAAAAGGAACTCAACGGCTCGGCAGAAGAAGACGACGAGATTGAAGCCTTCAACAATAAACTTACTGAACTAGACCTTCCTGAGGCAGCTATGAAGGAGGCTCAAAGAGAACTTAATCGCCTAGCAAGAATGCATCCAGACTCTGCAGAAGCGTCGGTTATCAGGACGTATCTCACAACGATCATAGAATTACCATGGAACATCCGGAGTGAAGATGTTCTTGAGATGACAAAGGCGGGAGTGATCCTTGACGAGGATCATTATGGCCTTGACAAAGTTAAGGACCGAGTCCTTGAATATCTTGCCGTCAGAAAACTGAAAGCCGACCAAGCGGAACGTGGTCAACTAGATGACAATGAAATCAACAGAGGCCCAATTTTGTTATTTGTTGGGCCACCTGGAGTAGGAAAAACGTCCATAGCCAAATCAATTGCTAAAGCACTGGGTAGGGAGTACGTACGAATATCACTCGGAGGCGCTCGTGACGAAAGTGATATTCGAGGCCACAGAAGAACATATATCGGCTCCATGCCTGGACGAATCCTACAGGGCATAAGACAAGCCGGCACAAAGAATCCAGTATTTTTACTCGATGAAGTAGATAAGCTTGGAATCTCGTATCAAGGAGATCCCTCGAGCGCTCTATTGGAAGTGCTTGACCCTGCACAGAACAATAGCTTTGTTGATCACTACCTAGGAGTTCCATTCGATCTTTCAGAGGTACTGTTTGTTTCTACGGCAAACTTCGCACAACAAATCCCGGAAGCACTGATGGATCGAATGGAACTAATCGAATTCTCGAGCTATATCGAATACGAAAAGCTTGAAATCGCTAAACGCTATCTCGTTCCACGACAAATCCGGGAGAACGGTCTCGAAAAGCGTCAGATCAGAATCAGCGATAGCGCTTTATCTAGACTAGTTACCGCATATACTCGCGAGGCTGGAGTGAGAAACCTTGAGCGTACTATAGGCACGGTTGCTCGAAAGGCAGCCCGTAGAATCGCTGATGGGAAAGTAAAACGCGTGCGAATAACCGAACGAGGTTTAGAGAGTCTTCTTGGACCAGAACGTTTTACCCCTGAAAGCGAAGCAGAAGATAACCTTGTCGGGGTAGCTACGGGCATGTATTACACGCCCGTTGGAGGCGACATTCTCTTCGTTGAGTCTTCGGTCACGCAGGGCAAGGGTGGATTAGTCCTTACTGGCCAACTCGGTGAGGTTATGAAGGAATCGGCGCGAGCTGCGTTAACCTATGCGAAACGTAATGCTCAACGTTTTGGCATAGGGCAAGACCTTCTCGACGAAAACGAACTTCACATTCATCTTCCTGCTGGAGCGGTTCCCAAAGAAGGACCTAGTGCAGGTCTGGCCCTTGCTACTTCCCTAATAAGTGCTCTCACGGATGTTCCAGTCCGAAAAGACGTAGCAATGACTGGAGAAGTCACTCTCCGAGGCCGAGTGCTCCCTATCGGTGGTTTGAAAGAAAAGATTCTTGGGGCTAAACGAGCCGGGATCCGTCACATCCTCTATCCAGGGAAAAACCTTCCCGACATGAAGGATATTCCTAACCACCTTAAGAAAAGTCTACATTTGCATAATGTAGACAATCTTGACGAAGTCTTGGATTACGCACTAGTCGGTGGACTAAAAGCATTAGAAAAAAATGCCAAGACGAAAAATAAAATATCTCGAAAAAAGCCCGAAAAGCCCCAAGCTCCAGCACAGGCCTAGTAGTCAGCTTGCGGCCATGATGATGCTTGCCTCACCGGATGATAAGTATTCATACTTGTTCCAGCAATCGCTTTCAGAGGGGTGAGGTATCCTGAAGCCCATGATTACTCCACTCATCGCAGGTAACTGGAAAATGCAAAAATCTCCCAGCGAAGCCTTGGCTTGGCTAGAAGGGTTCATCGGCGACCTCACAAAAATTAACTATAGCCATGCCGATATACTCCTTAACGTCCCTGCCACCCATATTGCATCCTTAGCAAAGTGTTTGGGGGAATCCCCAGTAACTTTAGGTGGACAGGACCTAAGCGAACATGACGAAGGTGCTTTCACAGGAGAAATATCGGGGTCAATGCTTAGAGATTCGGGTGCTACATTTGTTCTGGTAGGACACTCAGAACGGCGACAGTATCATCATGAAAATAACGCCCTAGTAAACCGCAAAATACAAGCCGCACGCCGGCATGATTTAGTGCCAATACTATGTGTCGGAGAAACGAAATCCCAGCGTGATGATGGTCACGCAATCCAAGTCGTATTGAAACAGTTGCGCACGGCGCTAAACGGGGTCGAATTGCATCATCATGACGACTGTGCCATTGCTTATGAGCCGGTTTGGGCCATAGGCACAGGCCAAACCGCCACTGCAACTGATGCGCAAGAAATGCTATCTGTTATCCGCAACGACCTTAAAGGACTATTCCCTGAACTAGCCGACAAGATTAGATTGTTGTACGGAGGTAGCATGAATCCTGAAAATAGCCACGAGTTGCTTGATATGGACGACATTAATGGCGGCTTAATAGGAGGATCTAGTTTAGAACGAGAGTCACTATTAGCAATTATACGGTCAGCTAGATGACACTAATCACTGATATATTCAAGGAGGTTCAAAAAGAGGGCGCAGAAGCTCTTCTAGTAACTAACCCTGCCAATATTCGTTATCTTTCTGGGTTCACCTCACCTGAAGACGCTATCGTATTAATCCTCCCTCGTCGTGCTGTCTTAGTCACTGACGGGCGATACATTGCACAAGCTGCTGAGGAATCTAGCCTAGAAGTTAAAATTACTCGACCCTGGCTTGAGTGGGTAATAAAAGAGCTTGATGGAAAGACGCTTGCCATAGAATCTGAGCATATGGCGATTGTCACTTTTGATAAGTTAAGAACACATTTAGAAGTAGAACCTGTTCGCGTATCGGGCCTTATAGAGAAGCAACGCCTTAACAAAAATGACTCAGAGCTAGAATTTTTAAAACAGGCAGCTGAGATTACTGATGCTGCCTTTTCACATATACTCGGGTTTATTGAACCTGGACGTCAGGAAATCGAAATCGCTTTAGAGCTCGAGAGTTTTGTGCGATTAGCAGGCGCCACTACAAGCTTCGAAATAATCGTAGCAAGTGGACCACGAACTGCCATGCCTCACGGCCTTGCATCCCAACGAGTTATGGAATCAGGAGAACTCGTAACTCTTGACTTTGGAGCTAAAGTATCAGGCTATCACGCAGACATGACTCGAACAGTTTCCCTGGGTAAACCATCAAACTCACACCGCGCTATTTACGAAGAGGTCTTGAAAACCCAGCTTGCGTCTTTAGAGGCAATCGCCTCAGGTGTCAGCTGCGCGCATCTTGACCAATTAGCCCGGAGCCAATTCAGACAAGCAGGTCTTGCGGATCAGTTCTCACATAGCCTTGGACACGGCGTCGGCTTGGAGATCCACGAAGCTCCTTTCCTATCTGAAAGCTCCTCTGACATGCTCGAATCCGGCATGGTGGTGACAGTTGAACCAGGCGTATATTTTCCTGGAGATGTAGGTGTGAGAATCGAAGACTTGGTAGCAATCACGAATTCTGGAGCAGAAATTTTGAGCAAAAGCGAGAAAAATCTTTTAGAGCTTTAATTGTTACTAACAGTACTGAAAAATTGCTTAGCCCCGTCAAGGATCTGTGCGACCTCACCAACGGTCTGAGCTTCACAATAGATTCTAAGTAGCGGTTCAGTTCCACTAGCCCTCACAAGCAACCAGGCCCCGCCCTCTAAATTTATTTTAATGCCATCTCGCCTTTCTACCGAATTGATTGCCCTCCCCAAAAACGAATTTGAGAGTTGCCTGAGGCTAGACATAGCAAGATCTTTGTTTAAATTGGTGGTCAGTCTTAAATCCAGTCGATCATATGCATGTACCCAGTCAACTTCACGTTGAATAGACTCAAAAATCTCATTAAGGGGGACGCCAGCTCTGCCAACAGCTTCGATCAGTAGAAGACTATTAGCAATACCATCTCGTTCTGGAATGTGACCTGTCACCCCTATTCCACCAGACTCCTCTCCTCCTACCAAAACGTCTTCCTGAAGCATAGCCTCGACAATATATTTAAACCCGACCCGGGTCTCTAATACGTCTAAACCCCGGGCATGAGCCAGACGTTCTACCACTCTCGATACAGAAAAGGACTTCACTACCCTTCCAGTAGCGCCTCTACGAGCGAATAAGTCTACAAGCACAGAAAATATCTGATGGGAATTAAAGTAAACTCCACCAGGAAGAACTAAGCCTAAACGGTCACTATCACCATCGGTAGCAGTGGCAAACATTATATTACGACTTGGCTCAATAGATAATTCGGTCGTAAGCGATACCAGATTAGTTGGAATAGGTTCAGGATTAACCCCGGAAAACATTGGATCGGGAGAGTTACGCCTACCAAGAATACGAATATTTTCAAGACCCAGAAATTTGATGAACTCAGCAATCCATACCCCACCTGCCCCACCCATCGCATCATGAATCACAGTTCCATGAAGCGTCGAAATCACGTCTAAATCAACCAGTTGAGACAAGTGCCGAAAGTACGATTCTTTAATATCTAAATGTTCGAAGCATTGTTTTCTCTGTTCGCGACGGATATCTTCAGGACGAGTGGTTGTAACCCTCCTAGCAACATCTTGATAAATGTTATCCGTCGCAGTTCCACCATAAGCCCCTTTCAACTTGAAACCATTATAAGAAGGGGGATTGTGGGAGGCAGTTAGCATAACTCCTCCCCCAGCACCGTGGTGAACCACTGCAAAGGACAAAACAGGGGCTGGAATTGGACCATCCGAGATCAAAACTTCAAGACCATTAGTCGCCAAAACTTCTGCAACTCGTTGAGCAAAGAGACGTCCATTAAAACGAGTGTCGTAACCTACAATTACGCGAGAAACCCCGGACTCAATCAGGTGGTCTGCGTATCCCTGAGCTACACGACCAACATTCACAAAGGTAAACCGGTCACCAATAACGTCACGCCAACCGTCAGTACCAAATACCAATTCATCCATGCCCGAAAACTCCTTAACGATATTCTGCACTAATTTGACTGTAAAGCCAGTAATTTACCTAGGTGACTCTGCTAACAAGGGTAAAATGGACTAATGTCGTGGGTTATTAAATACGGTGGTA
>Ga0310344_10001057_pt1 | contig 21299 bp, 13 predicted proteins | sample HC15DNA20200_MG_FD_203801 | JGI IMG/M metagenome (GOLD analysis project Ga0310344, IMG submission 203801) | Marine microbial communities from station ALOHA, North Pacific Subtropical Gyre - HC15-DNA-20-200_MG | ecosystem: Environmental > Aquatic > Marine > Oceanic | place: Pacific Ocean: North... | reverse complement strand
GAGGCAGGCAGGGATGAACCTGATATGTGCGGTGATTTCCGCCAGATGCTGGATCGGAAAGACATCGATGGGATTGTGGTTGCCACACCTCTCCAATGGCAAGCTCTGGCGACAATAATGAGTTGTCAGGCAGGAAAAGATGTCTACGTTGAGAAGCCAGGTTCACACAATGCCTACGAAACCGAACTAATGACTAGAGCAGCCCGCAAATATGATCGGGTGGTCCAGGTTGGCTATCAGAATAGAAGCGCTACCTACGTACAGAATGCTATTGATTACGTTCGTTCCGGTAAACTGGGAAAAACACATTTGGTACAGGTCAATGAGTTGATCCGAGGCGGCACGGAAACCCATAAGGGACCTGCCCAAAAATGTCCTGACCACTTAGATTGGGACGCCTGGTGCGGACCGGCCCCGAATCCCGAGTATAGTCCAGGACGATGGTGGTTTGACCATTTCGATTATACGGGCGGAAGGATCCTCGATGACGGAGTCCATCAGTTGGACGTTGCTAGAGGTCTTTTTGGAAAAGACTACCCCAAAAGCGTCAGTTGTACCGGGGGGCGTTATCACTTCAACGACGGCAACGACACGCCAGATACCATGGCAGCTACCTTTGAGTACGACGACATGACCCTAGTGATTCAGGGAACTCTATGGGCAAACTACATGTATAAAACACCCAGTACGATCCGAAACGGGGATGCATTCCCAGACTGGCGTTTCAACGCCACTAAAGTAAAAGTTCTCGGAACTGAGGCCATGATGTCTTTTGGTCGTCAAGGGGGGGGATGGCAGGTACACGATCTAGATCGAAACATAATCGCTTCCGAGTATGGTCGCCAGACAACATCTCACCACCTCGAAAATTTTATCCATTGCATGCAAACTCGAGAACGTCCCAACGCAGATATCAAGGAAGCCGGCCGTTCAACACTGTTGTGGCATCTCGCAAATGCATCATTTCGGGCAGGCGGGAAAAAACTAGTTTACGACCATGAGAATGTTGAGTTCGTGGGTGACCCAGAGGCCAGCAAGTTCTTGCGTCGGCAGGAGTACAGAAAACCCTGGACGATGCCGAAGAAAATCTAGAATAAGTTAGTCTTCTTCGGAGCCGGATAATACGCCACGAAAGCCTACCGTGCTGCGCCCTGCCAAAGGCAGGGATGTACTGCCGGAAACCGCTCCTACCCCAGTCGGTATGGCCCTCCAGGATCCACCCCGAACCAAGCGATATCCATCAAGGTCAGCGTGGTGAGTTGTCGCATACCAGTTCAGTGTCCATTCCCCAACATTACCAGCTTGATCAGCTGCTCCATAAGGTCCATTGTACTCTTGGAAAGATCCCACCGGTGCTGTGCCTGAAAATCCATCGTCCCGGCCTTTATGATTACAGCGGTGAACGTCACCAGAAATTGGTTCCTCAGATCCCCAAGGATAAGTTCGTTCAGGAAGTGGGTTGGGTTCAATCTTAGTTGAGTCCCCATCCAGGTAATGCCCTCCACGATAAGCTTTCTCCCATTCGGCTTCGGACGGCAATCTCAGACCAGCCCACTGCAAAAAATCTTGAGCGTTGTACCAGGAAACATACACCATCGGAAGATTAGCCATCTCGTCCCTACCCGCATAAGTAAAATCGGGGGCTTCGCCAACTTGGGAGAGCCCGCAACGCCTCGGATGAGACATTCGTCTGTTCCATCCATCTCCCCGACCGCCAGTTTCATTTAAAAACTCTAAATACATGCCGACGGTCGTCTCAAACTTAGCTAAATAGAACAAATCAAGATCTGTAGTCTTTCTAGCCGACCCAGAAGTATCGTATCCGGCACCAGGGATACTTTTCATCGAAAATGTCCCGGCTGGGACTCTCACCATTGGGATGGCTCTGACCCTAATCTCATAGGCGTCCAATTCATCTTGCGTGATCGGTCCAACCCCCCACCATAAAATACGGCGGTGTCCGGGAAAACTCACAATACCGTGACCATCTCCCCGTGTATCGGAAGGGGTTAAAAGCTTCCAACTATCAAAAGCTGACCGTCTGTATCGGACAAATACGTAAGCAGGTGTTCGTTCACTGAGGCTAGATTCACTCAGTTCAAAGGAAATAACAATTCTATGTCCCGCTTTTTCGAGTTCCTGAAGTTCAACCTTCATATTTGAGATCTTTAACCAGCTAGCAAAGAGCGGGGACATACTCAAATAAAATAGCGCTAACATAATCAATATCTTATTCATTTAAAATCTTCCTACCGTTAGAGGACTGTACTTGCCAGATTTTGTCAACCCGGGAGATTTTTCTCTTAAAAGAAATACCATTAGACTACTCTTCAAAAAAAATTATTTTCAGAAAAATATCAGAGAATATTCTCAGACGTGATTTAGATCTATGCCTAGACTATAATCTAGAAATGAATCGCCTGCGAGATCTCGGTCCTCGGGATTCTTCCCTAGCAGGAGCTGTACCAAGTTCCAATTTGGGAATTCAGTACAACAACTCAACTAAGACTATGATTCCCTCGCCTACTTATATCCTAAGAGGAGTTACTAAAATGAAAACCCTTTTCGCCACAGCTATTCTGATCTTCTTGAGTCAGAGCTCCCTACTCGCTTTGTCTACTTTTTCGGCTGCTGCCTTTAAAGTAGACATAACACCTAGCTCCGGAATAGACATGTGGGGCTATTCAGCACGCCAAGGACAGTCCATTGGAGTGCTCGACCCCTTGTATGCCAAAGGGGTTTTATTGAGCGACGGCGAGACTCGAATCGCTCTAATAACCTTGGATCTAGGACGAACCTTTTCCTTGGTCTCCATGGAACTGGTGCGAGAGATAGCCCAACGAGAAGGGGACATCGATATGGTCCTTTTCTTTGCTTCCCACACCCATTCTGGCCCTTCAATACTCGACCATGGAAGCAGGGAAAAAATCCCAGAATGGGAAAGGGAAATGCTTAAAAAAATATCCTGGGCCATTATCCAAGCTACTCACAATTTACTCCCGGCGACTCTTGGGAGCGGGAGCGGCGAGGCACTACTCGGTCACAATCGGATCAGGTCTCAGCCTGACGGCTCCGTTAAAATGTTCTGGAGAAACGCAACAAAAATTCCTACCAGCCCAGTTGATGATCATGTCGGAGTTGTGAGAATCGATGACAAGACAGGCAATCCAATAGCCATACTAGTAAATTACTCCTGTCATCCAGTCGTCCTGGGCCCCGACAACCTCCGATACTCTGCAGACTATCCGGGTGCGATGTCGACAGTAGTAGAATCTGCAATAGAGGGCACTGTTTGTCTCTTTTTTCAGGGGGCTCCCGGAGATATAAACCCTTATTTCGATAAAACGCCTCTACGCGAAAATGGAGTACAGCTTATGCAAGAAACTGGTCATCAACTCGGAGAAGTAGTAGTTCGCGTAGCACGAGCGATCCGCATGAGTTCTCCAATCACCCCTTCCTTGCAATATTCGCTGGAAACGATCCCTTTTAATCTTCGCTGGAATAAGAAACTCGTCCTCTCTACTGAGAATGGGCGAAAAACGGCCAGTCGTTATGCAATGTTCTCCAAAGATCTGAACCTACCCGTCACGACTCTACTTATAAATCAAACAATCATTCTAACTGGGATGCCTGGGGAACCCTTTGTAGATTTCGCCATCCAATCTCGGCAGAGATTTCCGGCCAAGACAATCTTTTTCACAGGATATGCCAACGGCCACTTCGGCTACTTTCCAACCCTGGAGGGAGCAGTAAAAGGAGGATATGGGGGTAATAGCTTAGGGGCTTGGATTGAGGTCGGCGCTGGAGAAAGAATGCTAGATCGTTCTCTGATAAACGTACATGAAATGCTAGGAAACTTAAAAAAAGAACCTGGGGAATGATTATTTCTCGAGAAAAGTCCCCTTCCAAGTCGACAAGCACACGAGAAAAATCCAACTACGCACAAAAGGGGGAAAGATGGATACGTTTTTAAATAGGGTTATATTGGCAACCACTTTTTCTCTTGTGGTTGCCCCCACTAATTTGTTGGGACTGCCTCAGGGTGAGCTTCCCATCCTGAAAGCCGGTATCGCAAAAACTATCATAACTAATAGAGAGCCTCGGATCATGACAAATGGTCGTCGCTCTACCGGTGTACTCAAAGACATCTATGCACGAGCTCTTGTCCTTAACGACGGGCTCCGCAGATTAGTCATTATCACTTACGATCTAAATTGCCTGGATGTAGCAACTCCCATTCTCCGTGCAAGGCTGGCAAAAGAAATGGGTATCGAACCTAAATATCTAATCCTATTGGCCACACACAATCACAATGGTCCTATACAGATTGTCCCCGAAAATTTCGAATACGGGCGATGGCTAGCTGACACCCTGGTAGAGCTCGTGCGGGAGGCAATTCAAAAAGAAGATGGTCCCATAAGTCTACATTTCGGATCGGCCCCTGGATACTTCATTACGGCCTCTGGGAATGCACCTGTGGATTACGAAATCCAGGTACTCCGCGTAACCATGGATGACAAACCGATTGCCCTTCTCTTCAATCAAGGGGCTCACCCACTCCAGGCCTCGCTTGACAAAATCGGTCCTGGTCATCCTGGGTATGCCATGGATATGCTCGAAAAAAGATTCCCTGGCATGCAAGCCATGTACGCTAACGCAAGTGGTGGCAACCAATACCCTCGGATGCGAGCTGTATTACGACGGGAGCTGAATCAGGAAAAAGATAGAGGGATAGAGTACGCAAACAGGATACTTTCGAAACACACCCAGGCGTTAGCAAGAAAGTTAGCTGATGCTGTTCTCGAAATCTTAACCGGCTCTATGCAAGACGTTACCGGTCCCCTCAAAAGCAGATTGGAAATAATATCTCTCCCACTCGGCCCGCCCATCCCAGAAACTGAAGCCCAAGCACTTGCCGAAGAATATCCAGATGGATTGGGACTGGTTCCCTACCCGAACAAACATCGAGGTACTAATTGGGTTCGAGAACTTCTCTATTGGTATGAAAAGGGGTTGAGTTTCCCCACCACTACAACGGAAATGATAGCAACCGACGACACCTATATCTGGCTAAAGTCCGATCAAGAGATGCTGGATCTATACCAAGATAGTATCCACGAAACCTTCCCTTGTATATTCGAAGAAGTGTTGGTCGCTCAGATTGGGCCAATGCCACTGGTAGCAATGCAGGGAGAAATATGTGCCCCCATCGGTATGCGAATAAAGGACGCTTTTCGACATGAAATGCCCATCATGGTTTTCGGTTATATGGGTGAGCACAATCTTTACATTCCCACCCGTGAACTGGTGCGTCTTAAGGCATATCAGGCACAGGTTATACAAATCCAGTACGGGTCACCAGTCGGATGGTCTCCCGAGGTCGAGGACGAGATGGTCTCTGGTGTTATCCAGTTGGTCAATTCAAGTTTGGATCGACCTGGGATCAGTTTGAACGTCCGCACAGGTGAAAAAAAATAGGATCGAGGACAGAGTAAAGCTAACAGGGACTACCGATCAAAAAATCAGAACTCCAACTATAAATTCATAAACTGTAAACATCCTAAATTTCCGCCTTCTTGTTACCACCGGCTTGGCACTTTACATTTCCACAACACACCCCTAGTCTGTTTATAGTTAGTTTTTCTGGATTTGGGAGTAGTTAACAGATTCTTCAGTGTGGATAAAGATCGAGAAGCCAGAGCATTGGGAAACTCCAACCTAAGTTGAGTTTCCCAGCTATGCATCACCTCTTTTTGGGAGTTTCAGAATGAAAGATATCGAACGTCGTGATTTTCTAAGAGTGGCCGGAGGAGCAGCAATGACTGCTTCTAGTGTGAGTGCGGTAGCCGCCCCGGTTCGTCCCCCAATCGACCGACCAATTCGAATAGGTATTTATGGAACACAGCACGGACACTTACACGGCAAATTGAGAGCCATGCTGCATTCTACCGACTATGAAGTTGCCGGGATTTATGAACCGGTCCCAGAAGCTAAGGAGCGTTTGCAAAATAATGAACGCTACGCGAATCTTTTAAAAGGAGTCTCCTGGGTTACAGAAGCCGATCTTCTAGAGAGTGATTCCATAGATGCCATTGTGATTGAATGTCGCCCCGAGGAGGCCATCCCCTGGGGCAACAAGGTCATCGATGCGGGGAAACATCTTCACCTGGAAAAACCTCCGGGAGATACTATGAAACCGTTCAAAAAATTAGTGGAGAGTGCGCGCAGTAAAAACCTCTTACTGCAAATGGGTTACGTTTATCGGTTTCACGAGGGTATTGGAAAGGCAATCGAAGCTGCCCATCAGGGGTGGCTTGGGGATGTTTACATGATGCGAGGAACTATCAACACCAATTTGGGTGAGAGCTCCCGGCGTTCTGTTGCCCGTTATAAGGGCGGCATCATGTTCGAACTTGGCGGTCACCAGATCGACCGTGCTGTGGAATTATTCGGTCGCCCTAATCATGTTAAAAGCTGGTTACGCCATGATACGAGCTTTCAAGACTCACTGGCCGACAACACCTTAGCAGTGCTCGAGTACGATAATGCTCTGGCGGTTATTACGGTATGCGCCCGCATGCCCAACCATACCCGGCATCGGTCATTCGAAATCATCGGCACTAATGGTCAAATTATGATCCAACCTGTGGCACCCGGCACAGAAATGGTCGTGAACATGCGCGAGGACCGTGGTCCTTACAAGAAAGGCTGGAACACCATTTCTCTCCCCCGTCAGTACCGTTATATCGGGGATATGACAGAATTCTCCCGGGCACTCAGGACTGGAACTGCTTTGAAGCACGATTATGAATTCGAGTTGACTTTACACGAAACTATTCTTAGAGCATCACAGATGCTGTAGTTGTCAGTAAGCCACCCCGTCCTAACGCACTTCGGGCTTTCTGTTAGGCTCATATGCCGGGTTCAATGTGTGCATTAAGGTACCAGTACCTTCAATCCACTGCTGTAACTTGTTATGCAATTCTTCCGTCTTCTCAGGCATCTTGGACGCCAGATTGGTCTGCTCCCCTATATCCTTAGCGAGATCGTAGAGTTCAATCTTAGGGGGGTCATAAAACTCGATGAACTTCCAATTCTCATCTCGCATGGCAGCACCCGGGCGCTTGGAATAGTGCGGATGATACCAATACACCGGTTGGCTTCGACTTTCATTCTGGCCTAACAAATTGGCAAGAAAACTCTCCCCATCAAGATCAGAACCTGGTTTCGACCTCTCTCCTACTATATCCATTATGGTGGTATAAAGATCAGCATTCGCTACAATCCGGGAACTATAACTGCCAGGCTTGGTATGACCTGGCCAACGTACGATCAAGGGGATCCGTACACCCCCCTCATAAAGGAAACCCTTCCCCGAACGAAGGGGGTTATTACTTGTAACTGGATCATGGTCTCGTTCGGGGTTCGAGTGGTAGCCTAGAGAAGCAACTTCCCCTCCGTTATCAGAGGTAAAAATAACGATAGTGTCTTCAGTTAGACCAAGTTCATCTAGCATTCCCGCAAGGCGCCCCACGTTTTGATCCACCCTTTCGATCATGGCAGCGTAGATCGCGTGCCTCTGAGAAGATTCTGGTCGACGTTTCTCAAGATATTTTTGAACAAGTTCCTGAGGGGCACGAAGGGGAGTGTGCACCGAATAATAAGGCAAATAAAGGAAGAAGGGTTTGTCCCGATTATCCCGAATAAACCGGATAGCCTCATCAGTTAGCCTATCGGTTAGATATTCACCTTCACTCCCTCCATGCAGTGTAGGTATAGAGGAATTCCAATCAGAATCCTCACGAGTGTAAGGGTAAAAATAGGCAGCCGGACTACCGTGAGTCCATCCTCCGATATTCAGATCAAATCCTTGAGCCTTAGGCCAATAATCTTCGGTGCCTAGGTGCCACTTCCCAACGTTGGCGGAAACATATCCTGCAGGTTTCAAAGCCTCGGCAATAGTAACCTCATCAAGAGATAGATACATCTGATCATTGGGAGGAATGATCCTTCCCTTTTCTGGGTAACGGTGCCGGGATATGGCCGTAATATGGCCCTTAAAGTTTAGACGTGCTTGATTTTTCCCGGTCATAAGCTGAGCTCTACTAGGAGAACAGACCGGACAACCAGAATAAGCCTGGTCAAAACTCATACCCTGATCTGCCAACCCGTCAATGCTTGGGGTCTCGTAGAAGCTGCTTTTGGCTCCGAGATCAGCCCAACCAAGGTCATCTACTACTATCATTACAATATTGGGCGGTCGTTCTTCTGAGTTGATCCTGGTACCACAGCCCACCAGAAAAAAGATAGTACACAGCATCCCTCCCCAATAGCTCACCCTTTTTCGCATGTCTACCTCATATATTCATTCTTCAAGTTTGATTCTAGTCACCCTTTTGGGTCGAGTTGGATTTTTCACATCAACAATGGCCAACCCACTTCTTTTCAAGGCTACATAGACCGCAGAATCTACCATATATACATCAGTCACCGAATCGTCGAAATCGAGGCGCACCACTTCCCTCATAACATCCTTTCTCCGGTCAAGTACCACCAGGCCTTCGCTCTGATCTGCTACGAAAGCATAATCACCTCGTATTGCCACAGCAATAGGAGCATACAAATCCCGGTAAAGACTCAGGGTTTCAGCCTTACTCGGATCACTTACATCTACCTGCCTTAGCCCATTGTCCGGTATGGCCGAATAGACGCGGTCGTCAGAAACTGCAACCCCCCAAGCCGATCCCTGCCCGTAGCTACCACGAGTAGCAAACCCTACTTCCGACACCTTGGCAGGATCGCTAACATCTAATATACGCATACCCGCATAGGAGGCCGCTACATAGGCAAGTTGATCTCTTACACTTACCTTCAAGGCTCCCTCTTGAGTCTGATACCTACCTAGTTCCATTAGCGCATTTGAATCTGTAACGTCAACAATAACTAGACCTTCCTCACGAACCGCTATGTAAGCCCTTCTTGATTCAACGTCGAGGCCCTCGGCTAACGGTAGTTCCAAGAAACCAGTAATATCTAATTGACTTGGGTCAGTAACATCCACAATCACCAACCCAGACCCCAGTACGGCCAGATATACAACATGTTCTACCGCAACGATGTCGCGAATTTCTCCCTCTAAAACAAGCCGTCCTCTTAAGTCTGGCTGACTGTTGCCACTATTTTCGAATACCAGTAATTCTCGGCCTCTACCAAGATAAATCTGCTGCCCCTGCCCAGCCACTGTTAAGCTGAAGGGCAAAATCGTTTTGGGAACAATCGGCGATGATTCATTGGTATTCATCTGGTATGTAGACTGGGAATCTGTCTCTTGGTTGTGACTTTTTTCCACCGGGCTACACTGCAGAGAAACCGACAAAAGAAGAAGACAGCCCCAATCTAATAAAGACATTTTACTGAGGGTCCTGCACAAGTGCTCTTGACTGAATATAGTACTAACTGCTGGAGCCCGTGATGTCGATTTTTGATGGAGACATGTTCTATCCGCTGTGCTCAAAAAGTGGCGGCAATTACAATATTCTAGTAATTTTTTGCTCATTGAGTTGCCGTTTCTAAGTTCAGACCAGTATTCAAATTTAGTTTCGGAAGTTTCCGAACCAAAGCCCTCCATCCCGCCTCATTACTTTGACTCTGCCAAAGATAGAGATTACGGAGGGTAGTAAGACCGTTTAGATGCCTGAGCCCCCTGTTACTGATAGCCGTTCCCACGAGATTGAGGGACTCTATGTAAGAGAGCCCTTGTAACTCGGCCAGACCAGTATCACTGACCTCAGTGTGAGACAGATTGAGATGGATCAGGTTCTTGAGTTCTCCAATCATCACCATTCCTCGATCCCCAGAACTCGTTCTTGCCAAATTCAACGAAGCAACCTGCTCGGATACAGGACGAAGGAGCTCCAGATCCTGATCCTCAAGTTCTCTCCCCAGATTGAATGCATCAATCTGCAGAAACGGATACTCTTCAGAGAGCAATCTGACTCCGAATCCGGCTGTTTTCAACTTCCGTACGGCATCAACAGATGGCGGAGAAACATCAATATAGAAAATGCCGGAACGGACTGCACCTCGAGGACCAAAAGTTCGATTCAAGATCGTAATCACAGAAGCAGGCACATCCTCAATTTCAGCGACCCTTAAACGATCTTTTGCCCCTTCCTGAATCCACCACCGAAGCAATTCTGTCTCTTTTAAATCCAATGGGGTATAACCCTTAGGAGGCATATGGGCTTTGTCTTCTAGAGGCAATGTCGTTCGGCGCAATAACTCGCTGGAATCCGGGTTTCCCGGCATCATCACCGCTCCAAGCCACCCGCCCTTCTTAATGCCTTCTAGAGAATCCAATTGCAGCCCTCCTTCTTGCCTGGTCGGGCCATGACAGGAGATACACTTAGCTGCAAAAACTGGCTGTACAAAGTCCTCGAATAGATGAGACCGTTGGAATTCGACTTCTCCCTTTTGCTCCCCTTGACCAACAATAGAAGGAGGATTGACGAGTCCACTGGAACCATCAGATAGATCAGAGAACCAATACCCAGTGAAGAAAGATACGAGTACCAGGACTGCTAAAACCCAATTAGGCCAAGATTTTATCGACGACTTTCCCATGCACATCTGTAAGGCGAAAATCTCGCCCCTGACTCCGATAGGTGAGTTGCTTGTGGTCTATCCCCATGAGCTGCAAAAGAGTGGCATGGAGATCGTGTACGTGTACTGGATCCTGAGATACGTCATAGGCAAAGTCATCCGTACGGCCGTAACTAAACCCTGGCTTGACCCCAGCACCAGCCATCCAGATCGAAAAACACTTGATATGGTGATCTCGACCCTCGTTACCTTCCGTGGACGTACCAGTTGTGGTGGAGTTCATTTGCGCCATTGGGGTGCGGCCGAACTCCCCTCCCCAGATAACAAGAGTGTCCTCCAACATACCCCGCTGCTTTAGGTCCAAAACCAAGGCAGCGGAGGCTTGGTCTACAGAAGAAGCACACGCCTTCAGGTTGCGCCGAATGGCAGCATGATGGTCCCAACCTCGATGATAAAGCTGAATAAAACGGACTCCACGCTCTGCCATTCGGCGAGCCAATAGGCAATTGGCTGCAAAACTTCCATCTGCTCCTTCAGTTCCGTACATGTCCTTAATGTATTGAGGCTCATCCGAAAGGTCCATCAGTTCTGGCACACTGGTCTGCATCCGAAAGGCCATCTCATACTGACTTATACGGGTTGCGATCTCCGGATCACCTACCATGTCTTGACGAGATGTATTGAGATCCCGAATCGCACCCACCAGGTTTCTCTGATCTTGGAGAGTCACTCCGGGCGGTGGATCCAAATAGTGAACTGGGCTTCCCGAGGATTGAAATTGAACTCCCTGAAAACGACCCGGCAGAAATCCACTATGCCACTGTCGAGCGGCTATAGGCTGACTACCTCCAGGTCGTTTCGTATTGGAAGTCATCACCACAAACCCAGGCAAATTATCCGATTCGTTACCGAGTCCGTATACCAACCAAGACCCCAGGCTAGGACGCCCAGTAATTATTGATCCTGTGTTCATAAAAGTATGGGCTGGATCATGATTGATCTGTTCTGTTTGCATAGAACGAATAATGCAGATTTCGTCGGCAATACTGCCAATATTGGGGAGCAGAGTACTCATCTGCTGCCCAGATTGACCATAGCGCTGGAAAGGATACTGTGGTCTAAGTATGGTGAGACGCTGTCCACTAGTCATAGTGGTCATCTGTTGTCCATACGTCAGCGAATCCGGCATTTTTTGCCCGTGCATTGAACCCAGTTTAGGCTTGTAATCTAAAAGATCTATGTGAGAAGGAGCGCCAGCCTGATAGAGATAGATTATCCGCTTAGCCCGAGGAACAAAATGGTGCGGATTAACTACTCCGCCCCAAGGTTCAATGTTTCCAACACTGGAGGCCGTCAACCTATTCCCCCCCAGTAATGAGGCTAGAGCCATAGTTCCCATGCCTTGAGCAGATCGGATCAGGAATTCCCGTCTATCCTGTTCGAGACAGTTTTCCTGAAGCTCGGCAGGGTTCAGTAAAGATCGATCAACATTGGTCATTTGCCACTAACTCCGGGTTATAGTTTCATGTAAATTTAAAATAGCCCGACAAACAATTGTCCACGCAGCCAATTCACTTCGATTAGTACGAAAAGGCACACGCGACTGCCCTACTCTCACCAGCTTTTTAGCCTCATTGGGATTCTTCTGGTATCGGACTAACTGTTTATCAAATAAGGTTTGAAGCTGGGACAGCTCGACCTGGGTTGGAGCACGTGAAACAGCACGTCGGAAGATCCAGGTCAATCTGTCGACGTTGTTCTCGAAGCCCTCCAACATAGCATTTTGAGCTAGTACTCTAGCAGCCTCCACAAAAGTTGGGTCGTTCAAAAGGACTAAGGCTTGCAGTGGTGTATTGGAAGTGGCTCGATCTGATGTACATTCCTGTCGTTCCGGTGCATCAAAGGCCTTAAGGGAAGGGTGGAGAAAGGTCCGTTTCCAATAGACATAGACACCACGTCTATACTGATCTTTTCCTGAACTATTCTTCCACTTTGACCCTGGCCCCATCACTCCAAATGTTTCTATATCTTCCCAATACCCTTCGGGCTGGTAGGGCTTGATACTGGGACCTCCGATTTCCCGATTAAGAAGACCACTTACGGATAGAGCGGCATCGCGGACCAGTTCCGCCTTGAGACGAAATCTCGATTGCCGTGCGAAAAGGTGATTTTCTGGATCTTTTTGCTCCATCTCTTCGTCTGAGATTGAGCTCTGCCGATAAGTTGTGGACATAACGATCTTCTTGACCAGCTGCTTGACATCCCAATCACTCTCCATGAACTCGCTGGCCAGCCAGTCTAGGAGTTCAGGGTGCGTCGGCCAATCACCTTGAGAACCAAGATCTCCAGTGTTACGAGAAATAGCGATCCCGAATAATTCCTTCCACAAACGGTTAACGAATACTCGAGCTGTTAGAGGATTGTCAGGAGAGACTATCCACTCAGCCAAATCAGTCCGGTTTGCCCGGCGACCAGCCACATCCATAGGAGGAAGGAATTCAGGAACATTCGGTAACACAACAGCGCCGGAATCATCTTGCCAATTACCTCTAGGTAAAAGACGTGTCATACGAGGTTCCACCGATTCCGTAACGACACTAACGTGCAGGGTGTCGGATAGTCGGTCCATCTGAGACTGCAATCGTGCCACCTCACGACCTTTGTCTGTTGTTACCCTGCCTTCACCCTCCGGAGAAACATTTCCTGTCACGTATAGGTGTCGTAATCGATCTTCGATTTGCCTGAGTTCCCTTTTCTCATGGTCCGTAATGGGCCTAGGAGGTAGTGGACGTTCTGGAGACATGAAAGGAGTATTTAGATAAAGCCCCATCTCCTTTATGTCTGCAAAAAAGGCAGCTAGACTGTAAAAGTCTTTCTGACTGAAAGGATCGAATTTGTGGTCGTGGCACTCTGCGCAGGCTACCGTTGACCCTAACCAGGTAGTGCTAACAGTACGCACCCTATCTGCTGCATACTTAGCCAAATATTCTTTAGATTGAGAACCACCCTCTTTACTGGTTTGACCTAAACGGTTGAAAGCAGAGGCTATTTTTTCTTCCCTGCCCGGTTCAGGAAGCAGGTCACCGGCGAGTTGATCTCGAGTAAACTCATCAAAAGGTTTGTTTGAGTTAAAGGCTTGGATAACCCAGTCACGATAAGGCCAGACCCTACGATGTACATCCGAGTGGTAGCCCATGGTATCGGCATAACGCACAAGATCGAGCCAGGTTAGAGCCATCTTCTCTCCAAAATGAGGCGACGCCAACAAGCGATCAACAAGTTTTTCATATGCCTCGGGAAGTGAATCATTCAGGAAATCGTCGATTTCTTTGACTGAGGGCGGTAGTCCCAGGAGATCCAAACTTAGGCGTCGAATCAGAGTAGTTCGATCGGCTTCGGAAGAAGGTTCTAGATCTGCGGCCTTTAGCCTGGCTAATATAAACTTATCGATAGCATCAGTCTCAGGTGAAGACACGACCGGAACTGTAGGCCGTTTAAGCGGCTTGTAGGACCAGTGTATGTCCCAGAGGGCCCCCTGCTCGATCCATTTAACCAGAAGGCCTTTCTCTCTCTCTGTTAACAGTTTACCGCCACTCCCAGTGGCATCCTTCTCAGGAGGAGGCATTCGCATCCCAGGATCCTCATGCAGTATTCTCTTTACTAGGGCGCTACTACTCGGAGAACCTGGGACAATCGCTGGCTGATCGTAACCTTCCCGTTGAGCCGTTACTGCAGCTGGCTCATCTAATCGCAACTTGGCTTTCCTCGCACCTGCATCAGGACCATGACAGGCATAACACTTGTCGGATAGAACAGGACGGATATCACGGTTGAATTCGACCACCTCGGGGAGGTCTTTAGGCATATCGAAGTCAGGCAAAGAAGAGCAGGAGGACACACCTAAAATCAAAAGGACCCAACTGACCTTGCGAAGTTCTCGATCTTTCATGAAAAAGCCCTTGCTACGGAAGATCCCAGCTTTGCCTGCCTAGCATTCTTCCATACTCAGACATCGAATGTATCCTCTGATTTCACTCTATCAATAGTGCTTTCAGGCACACTCACACAGACCACAGGAGAAGAGAGCGTATCTACCACCGATGGCCTTACAGAAGTGCACCCTAAAAAGTGCACGATACCCTCAGTTATTAGGCCGCAATCATTCCATGCGGATCAATAACAAATTTCTTGGCTGCTCCCTTGTCAAAATCCTGGTATCCCCCTGGGGCTTCGTCGAGAGATATGGTTGTGACATTGACGGCCTTAGCGATCTGGATTTTTTCAAATAGGATTGCCTGCATAAGGGCCCGATGATAAGTCATCACTGGACATTGCCCCGTAGTAAACGTGTGGCTCTTTGCCCAACCCAACCCGATCCGAATATTTAACATCCCTATTTTCGCCTGCTCGGTTGCAGCACCTGGATCCCCTGTAACATAAAGGCCAGGAATACCGATAGCTCCACCAGCCCGTGTCACCTCCATGGCAGCGTTAAGAACTGTCGCGGGGTGTTCACTGACCGCGTCGGAACCATGTCCCCGGGCTTCGAACCCCACACAATCGACTGCCGCGTCAACTTCTGGTTCTCCTACTATCTGCTCAATCTGTTCAGCAAGCGTTGCATCTTGTCTTAGATCTACCGCCTCACAGCCGAAAGATCGAGCTTGCTCAAGACGCTCTGGAATCATGTCACCCACGATCACGCAAGCCGCCCCCAAAAGTTGACAAGAAGCCGCACTCGCTAGGCCGACTGGCCCTGCACCCGCCACATAAACAATGGTCCCAGGACCAACGCCCGCGGTTACAGCACCATGATAACCGGTTGGGAATATGTCTGAGAGTAGTGTCAGATCTAAAATCTTCTCCATGGCTTGATCCCTATCAGGGAACTTCAATAGGTTGAAATCCGCATACGGGACCATCACATATTCTGCCTGCCCACCAACCCAGCCACCCATATCTACGTAGCCATAGGCTGCACCGGGGCGAGCAGGATTCACTTCAAGACAAATACCTGTCTTGCCCTCCTTACAGTTGCGACAACGCCCGCAAGCGATATTGAATGGAACCGAAACGATGTCTCCGACTTCAAGGAATTCTACGTCTCTTCCGCACTCGATTACCTCACCAGTAATCTCGTGTCCTAATATCAGCCCTGATGGAGCTGTGGTTCGCCCCCGGACCATGTGCTGGTCACTGCCGCATATGTTGGTTGAGACAATTTTAAGAATTACGCCGTGCTCACACTTGCGATTTCCAAGAGCCAAGCCCGGATAGTCAATATTCTGAATTTCTACAACACCCGGCTGTACATACGCAACGCCCCGATTGCTTGCCATAAAACCTCCTCCTTGCTCTAAAACCTTTAATAACTACAGGATATCATCTTGAGAAGAGGAACACCACATGGCCGAAAGCCCTCTATCCCATCTAAATACAAGTCTTGATAGATCCGAAAAGAAGCTCATGTCAAAAGCCTTTACTATCTTGAAACCTGACTCTCCTTAACAGTTTTTTCACCGAGAAGCATGGACTGCTGGAACCCATGTGTCCGACATTCCCCAGAAGGCTCCGCACCCGGCAAATAATATTCAATCCGCTTTTCAGTACAGTCTCTATTGGCTTTCAGGCCACTTGCAGGATCAATCAAAAGTCTCCTAATCCCGGCTGGAATCCGAAAACCTTCACCCGAGAGCTTTCCAAGAGATAGGGCAGTTTTCATGAAATCAATCCAAATCGGAAGAGCAGCCGCTGACCCCGATAGATTCAAGTGAGGAGCCTGATCAGTTCCGACCCAGACAAGGCAGAGTAGATCCGGCGTGTAGCCCACAAACCATGAGTCAGTAGTGCTACCAGTTTTACCTGCCGCTGGGAGTGTAAATCCTGCAGCCCGCGCTTTTCGAGCCGTACCCTCTTCTAGTACTGACTCCAATGCCGAGGTGATGAAAAATGCCGTCTCAGCACTGATTATTCGGCTGCCCACATTAGAAGCTATCTGCAATCCTTCACCATCCAAAGTTACTCTATTCCATAGACGCAACGGCATTTTCACACCCTCATTTGCCAAGACCTGGTATCCCTGCGCTAGCTCCAAAAGAGAAACCTCTTGACTCCCCAATACAATTGATGGGTAAGGCTTCATTCTGACCCCAAAACCGACTGCCTCAGAAAGTTCTTGTATCTGGTCAAAGCCAGCCCACACAGCAACACGTACCGATGGAATATTGAGTGAATTTGCCAACGCCTGTCGAACGCTCACTGTTCCGAAATAGCGGTCCCTATAATTGCTTGGCCGATAGGTTCGGGATCCATAATGTAGGGTGTATGGGGTATCAGAAATAGCCGTCGAGAGAGTCATTTCTGTAGATCGATTCTGTTTACGAGCTACTTCAAAAGCAGTTGCATAGGCAAACGGTTTAAAAGTTGATCCTGGTTGCCGAAGAGATCTCGTAGCTCTATTGTACTGTCCGCGGGCGTAGTCCCTTCCTCCAATGAGAGCTAGAATATCTCCTGTAAGTGGATCGACCGCAATAAAAGCACCCTGTATATTGGGCCGATGAGGGCTCCTTACCATTGACTGCTCGATTCTTTGCAGGCCTGATTGCATAACCGTGAATGCGACATGTTGAAGATCCAAGTCAAGGGTGGATTGGATCTCTAAATCTACAGGTTCCCAGACATTCAGTCCTAAATCAGAAGTCAATCTGCTGGATAAGTGGTCAACGAAATGAGGTGCATTTGTAGAATCCAAAAGATGCGAGGGAATAACTTGTAGAGATTCTTTTTTCGCCTGGCTTATTTCTCTAGCGGAAATCATTCCCAGATCACTCATTCGATCAAGGATTCGATTACGTCTACTTTCCAAGGCATTGCCATGCCTATAAGGAGATAGCCGATTAGGAGAAGGGATCATAGCTGCTATTGCCGCTGCCTGAGCAAGAGTTAACTCGCGGCATTCTTTCCCAAAAAAAACCAAAGCCCCTTGCCCCAAGCCGTGCATAGCGAAACTGCCAACTTGCCCCAGATAAACCTCATTGGCATAGAGTTCAAATATTTGTCTCTTTGTGAGTCTCTGCTCCAACATCAGAGCCATCAGAATTTCTTCGCCTTTTCGCTTCCAGGAGCGTTGCTGCGAAAAAAAATAATTTTTAGCAAACTGCTGCGTTAGCGTACTGCCTCCCTGCCTAATCTGACGATGCATCAGATTAACAATGGTTGCACGGGTTAGTCCCATTAGATCAATTCCCTTATGCTGAAAGAAGCGGGTATCCTCAGCAGCCAAAACGGAATTGATAAGATCTTTCGGATAAGCATCAAAACTAAGTGGCTTCCTTTTTTTACGGGTGTGAAATGACATCGAAGAAAGAAATGCAGGTGGTAATTGGAGCTCCTTGAGCGGCAGCCCATTTCTCGTAAGACGAGTTAAGCGACCTGCATTAAATCCTGCCGAAAAATACTCACTTTCACTTCCAAATTCCACCACTCCAGATGTGTGCCTTCTCCAGCGCCCAACTTTAGATGCACGCTCATCATAACCAACTCGCTCCAGGTGGCGAATGAGACCTGCTAAGGAGTACTGCTGTCCTACTTTTATAGAGAAGGGCCGAGCCAACACGATTCGTGATACAGGATCATTTTCGATTAGCAGAGCGTCAATCCATCGACTGAATTTTCCGTGGTAGTAGATTAAAACCGCTCCAGATAAAACAAACACTGCTAGGAACGGAGGAAACAGTAGCCGTATAAGACGCGCCCTAAAAGAGGGGTTCTTTTTTTTACCAGCTCTTTTGGATCGACCTTTTCTTGTACCTGACAATTTTGGGATATTCCGATTTATATGAGAACTACTCTGGGCAATGGCCCCCATTTCCGCAGTGGTCTTCCGACGGCGGCCATCCATGACATCTAACCTTCCCAATAGATGTTACACTGAGGAAATGACGCGTAGGTACGTGCGCCAGACAACATTTCCCCCTATCGGTACTCATGGGCAGGAGATGATCGCCAACTCCAAAGTTGTTGTCGTCGGTTGCGGTGCCTTAGGAAGTTGCTCAGCAGAAATGCTAGTCAGGGCCGGCGTCGAAAAGCTTACACTGGTCGACCGAGACCTAGTAGATATTTCCAATCTCCAAAGACAATGCCTGTTCACTGAGAAGGACGCTTTAAAAGGCACTCCGAAGGCAGTTGCGGCAAAGAGAGCCTTGCTCAGAATCAATTCCACAAGTGATATCGAGGCAAAAGTCCTGGCAATAGATAGCCACAACGTCGAATCTGCGATAGGGATACCAGACCTTATTATTGACGGATCTGACAACTTCCCACTTCGATTCCTAATCAACGAATACGCCGTCAAAAACACCATACCTTGGATATACGGGGCCTGCTTGAGTAGCCGAGGTTTGGTCATAACATTCCTTCCTGAAGCGGGCTTCTGCCTGAGATGCCTTATGGGCTCCTTACCTAAACCAGGGAGTATGGAAACTTGTGCAAGCTCTGGGATCATCGCACCAGCAGTCCACATTGTTTCGGCTTCCCAGGTGGCAATGGCCTTATCGGTATTAACAAAACAGAGGCCGGAAAAATTGCTCTTTGAGTTTGATGTTTGGAAAGGATCATTCCGGACTAGTCAAGTATCCCCTGCCAAGTTACTCCCCTGCCAAGTCTGTGAAGAGCATAAATTTGACGACCTGAAACACTCTCACACACCACGAGTAGAACGTCTATGTGGTGCTGGAACAATTCAGCTTGTCCCTCCACAGGAAACAGAAATTGACTACCAGAAAATCAAAGATCGGCTAGATGGATCAGTCGAAATTTCCGAGAATCAATATATGCTGAGATTGTCGTTAAGTGATTGCGACATCACACTTTTTAAAGACGGTCGATCAATCATCAGAGGGGTTTCTGATCCACTTTCAGCCCAGAATCTTTACGCCACGTACATCGGATATTAATATGCACTCTGTTACCTATTAATATCCTCACTGGTCACGGTATTCTTTGGCCAGAATGGCCAGAAACCCTGGCTATTAGTTGAGAGATGAGACTGCACGGATTTATGCTTAGTTGGTGTAAAATGGGACCACATTGATCCAGTTCTCGTGTGGATTTCTAGAATTATTATGTTCCCAATCCACACTATGTTTCCAGGGTATCCATGATGAAAGTATCTCAATTGGGAATAGAGCTCACATGACCTCAGACCAAATTCTCGTCAGAAACAAAAAAACCCTGGTCCTTACACTTTTAGTTCCCTTTTTACTGATTGGCTCCAGAGCAGAAGTCGACGATAGGAATCACGCACGCAAGGTTCTTGATATTGCTGTACAAGCCATGGGTGGCAACCGATACCTGTCGGTCAAGACTGAAATAGAGACTGGACGGGAGTTCTTGTTCAAGAGAGGACAGAAGGCATTTATCCCATTCCAGGCATGGACCGTCTATGAGAAGCCAGTGCGCTGGAGACACCAGGCATTTAAAGGAAAAAAACAAACTGTACAGGTGTACAACCTAGAACTCGAGAAAGGTTGGGTCCAGGAAGGATTCCATACCGTTGAAGAATTAACAGTGGAGGACCTAAAATTATTCCGGGAAATGGTTAAAAGAGACTTGCACTACATTCTCCGTAATAGACTGGACGAAGAGGGCATCTCATTTTTTTATTATGGGCCATCCGAGATCGCGGGCAGTGGAGAACTTGAAGCCGTTGAAATATTGGATAAAAACAACATCTCTGTCATCATTTATTTCCAAATCAGCTCTCACCTGCCCGTAAGGATGGAAAGCCAGACCACTACTAGAGGTGGTTTTCGTGTAAAAACCGAAACTGAATTTTTCAATTGGCACTCCATCGATGGAATCAATTCTCCTCTCACGATTCACTATTACCGGGATGGAGAGAAAAGCGGGGAAAAATTTATTGAAAGCATCGCCTACAATGCTCCAATTCCCCCGCATTACTTTCTAGAGCCGATGATCCCGCCTAAAAAGGCAGCCAAGGCTAGAAAACGAGAACAGAAGCGGTTAAAAAAACTAGAAGCCGAGCGATAGGCTCCCGAGAGCTCAATAATCCAACTGTTCCAAAAAAGGTACACTGGTGTGCCTGTAGCCGATCGATCTGTAAATGCGCAGAGACAGCAAGTAAGCATCAGTGTCTTTGTCAAGGTGCCCCCAATAGGCACTTTTCATTGCCTAACAATAGCTTCGGAGACTACTTCGGAGACTATGGCAGCAGTCTTGCATATAATTCGCCGGGAAATTCCTTCATCTTGGAGTCCGATGCAACGAACAATTTGTCAAGAAGTGGAAATTTCTGGCGTGGGCCTGCATTCCGGCAGATTAGTTACGGCTACCCTGTGTCCGGCCAAAGAGCACAGTGGAATAACTTTCCGCAGAACAGACCTCCAGGGATTTGAAATCCCAGCCCATATGGAGCATGTTTCGAGAGTTGTTTTAGCAACAACTCTCATGAAGAGGGGTGTTATGTTGTCGACTGTGGAGCACCTGCTCTCTGCACTATACGGTTTGGGCATCGACAATCTTATAGTCAACATTGACTCCTTAGAGGTGCCCATCGTTGATGGCTCTGCACTACCCTTTGCCCGACTTATCCATAAAGCCGGTATTTGTCAACAATCAGCCCCTCGCGAGTTCTTGAAAATCACGAAACCTATTACGATAAAAGATGGTGAAAAATT
>Ga0310344_10001056_pt1 | contig 21305 bp, 17 predicted proteins | sample HC15DNA20200_MG_FD_203801 | JGI IMG/M metagenome (GOLD analysis project Ga0310344, IMG submission 203801) | Marine microbial communities from station ALOHA, North Pacific Subtropical Gyre - HC15-DNA-20-200_MG | ecosystem: Environmental > Aquatic > Marine > Oceanic | place: Pacific Ocean: North... | reverse complement strand
TATATAGTTCACATTAAACATAAAAATTTTATTTTTATAATTTACAAAGGATTTTTAAATGCTTAGTACCTCGGAATATAAAAAATTGGAATCAAAATATTACATGCAGGTTGTAAAAAGAATGCCTCCTGTATTGATAAAAGGTTCCGGAACTTATGTTTATGATAATGAAAATAAATCATATTTAGATTTCACTGCTGGTTGGGCCGTACTCAATTTAGGACATTCTCATTCTCATGTTACAAATGCTATCAGAGAACAGGCATCAAAAATATTACAAATGTCAAATCTTTTTTACACAGTTCCTCAATTATCTCTTGCAAAAATAATTGTTGAAAATTCCGATATTGACCGAATGTTTTTTTGTAATTCTGGTGCAGAAGCTAATGAAGGAGCATGTAAATTAGCTAGAAAATGGGGTAAAAAAAATTTAAACGGAGCATATGAGATAATAACAGCTCTTGATTCTTTTCACGGAAGAACTCAAGCAATGATGGCAGCAACAGGTCAACCTCATTATCAGGATAACTGGAGACCTTTAATGCCTGGATTTATAAACGTTAAATATAATGACCTTGAAGCAATAAAAAAAGTATATAAAAAAAATACTACATGTGCAGTTCTATTAGAACCTGTACAAGGTGAGGGTGGTGTTAATATCCCAAATAATGATTTCTTGAAATCAGTAATGGATTTTTGTAGAGAAAAAAATATTCTATTTATGATCGATGAAGTCCAAACTGGTATGGGAAGATTAGGTACATTTTTTGGCTATCAAAGATTCAAAGATGTTGAACCAGACGTAATAACTATGGGAAAAGCTTTGGGAGCAGGAACTCCACTTGGTGCATTTGCTTCAAAAGAATTTTGTTCCGTGTTAGAACCAGGCGACCACGGATCTACATTTGGTGGTAATGCTTTAACGACTGCAGCAGGAGGAGCCGCAGCTGAATTTATAGTTAAAAATGATATCCCATCAATGGCATTAGATAGTGGGAATTATTTAAAAAACAAACTAGAAACACTTAAAGAAAAATATCCTTTTATATCTGAAATTAGAGGAATGGGATTATTAATTGGCCTTGAAATGACTAAAGATAAATCAGCGGAAATAATACAAAAATGTTTAAGTAAAGGTTTACTATTAAATGCCGTAAGACCAAACATGATAAGATTTATGCCCCCTCTAAATGTTTTGAAAACTGAAATTGATGATGCTATAGATATATTAGATTCTTCACTGGAAACATTATGAAGGATAATCTACAAAAAAAAATCTCGAAACATATTTATGAATAATAAAAAATGCATCCTTGCTTATAGTGGTGGAATGGATTCAACAATTTCTATTGCATGGATAAAAAAAGAATATAATCTAGATGTTATAACTTTGACATTGGATTTAGGAGGAGGACCTGAATTAGATGGTGTAAAAGAAAAAGCCAAAAATGCCGGAGCAATTGATAGTTTGATATGGGATGTTAGAGATGAATTTGTTAATGAATATGTTTTTAAAGGTTTGAAAGCTCGTGCTTTATATGAAGGTAAATATCCTTTATCTACTGCGTTAGGTCGTCCATTGATGGCAAAAAAATTAGTTGAAGCAGCAAGGTTAGTTGGGGCTTCATCAATAGCGCATGGATGTACAGGAAAAGGGAATGATCAAGTAAGATTTGATTCTAGTATCATGACACTTTCTGCTCATTCTGATCCCATAAACATAATTGCTCCTGCTAGAGAATGGGGAATGACGCGTGATGAAGAAAAAAAATATGCTCAAAAATCTGGAATTGAATTAAGGGAAGTCGGAAATAATCAAAAAGTATATTCAATCGATAGAAACTTATGGGGACAAGCTATAGAAGGAGAAGATTTAGAAGATACATGGATCATTCCTCCTGAAGATGCATACTCTTGGACTTCTCCAATGGATAAGACCCCTGATAATCATCAAGATTTGACAATCGATTTTGATCAAGGTACCCCTATCACAATGAATGAAGAAAAAATAAGTGGAGTTAAGATAATCGAAAATCTTAATAAAATTGGGGGGAATCATGGCGTAGGTAGAATTGACCATGTTGAAAACCGCCTAGTCGGAATTAAATCTAGAGAAATTTACGAAACACCTGGTGCAGTAGTTTTACATACAGCATTAAATGCTTTAGAAACAATATGTTTATCAAAAGAACAACAAAGAGTAAAACAAAATCTTTCTCAAATCTATGCTGATCTAGTATATGACGGAAAATGGTTTACTGAATTACGGGCAAATATAGATTCTTTTATGAATGATGTTTTGAAATATACTTCAGGAAAAGTAAAAATTCGGTTATTTAAAGGGTCTGTAACAGTTATTGGAATTCAGTCCAATTATTCTCTATATGATTTTGGATTAGCTACATATTCTAGTGATGATAATTTCGATCACTCTGCTGCCACAGGTTTTATAGATATTTACTCTCTTTCATCTCGTACACAAGCAAAAAAACAAACTTATAAAGATGCTCGATAATATACTTTAAGGAAGAATTTAACAAAAAATGACTCCTAATAAAAAAATAAACCCTGCATCTTCAGCCCGAGGTTCAGAATTAGCAAGTAAATTTACTGTTTCATTGAAATTTGACAAACGTTTATATAAACAAGATATAGAAGTTTCTATTGCTCACGCAAAAATGTTAGGAAATGAAAAAATTATTCCGTTAAATGATTCCAAAAAAATTATTTCCGGTTTAGAAACAATCAAAAAAGAAATCGAATCCAGAAATTTTAAATGGGATAACAAACTTGAAGATATTCATATGAATTTAGAATCTAGACTTTATGAATTAATAGGTGATAACGCTGGAAAATTACATACCGCTAAATCAAGAAATGATCAAATTGCTACTGATATAAGATTATGGATTAAAGATGCCTGTAATAATTTAATTGATAATTGTAAGGATCTACAATCTACTTTAGTCAAATTAGCAGAAAAAAATATTAACACTATTATGCCTGGGTATACACATCTGCAAAGAGCTCAACCTGTGTCATTAGCTCACCATTTTTTAGCATATTTTGAAATGTTTAATCGCGATATAGAAAGATTAAAAAATGTATTTAATTCTTGTGATGTAATGCCTTTAGGTTCCGGAGCCCTATCCGGAGTTCCCTACAAAATCAATCGAGAATATCTAGCTAAAGAATTAGGCTTTAAGAAAATTTCAAGTAATTCTATAGATGCAGTATCGGATAGAGATTTTATAGTGGAATTTATCTTATGTAATGCAATTTGTATGACTCATTTATCAAGACTTTCTGAAGAAATAATTATCTGGTCTACAGATGAATTTAATTTTATTGAACTCTCTGATGAATATACATCTGGATCAAGTATTATGCCTCAAAAACGTAACCCAGATTTCTCAGAATTAATTCGTGGAAAAACTGGACGAGTTTATGGTGCTTTAATCGGTATACTATCAGTTCTAAAAGGGCTACCTTTGTCATATAACAGAGATTTGCAAGAAGATAAAGAAGGAGTTTTTGATTCATACGATACAACTATATCTTGTATCCAATCTGCGAAAGGAATTCTCGCAAGTATGAAAATAAATACAAAACAAATGGAAATATCGACTGAAAAAGGCTTTATTCTTGCTACTGATATAGCTGATTATCTAACCAAAAAAGGGTTACCTTTTAGGGATTCCCATATTATTATGACAAATTTATCAAATCATTGTAAAAAGAATAGAAAAAATTTATCGGATATAAGTATTGAAGAGTACAAATCAATTTCTTCTTTTTTTGATGATGACATAAAAAATATTGATGTAAATTATTCTATTAAATCAAAAGACATCATAGGTGGGACGGCCCCAAATCAAATTAAGTACGCAATTAAAAATTCCAAAAAGCTTATAAATAAAAAATGGAGAAAATAAAAATCTTTGGAAAGTAATAAAAAATTTAAATCTTGTAAAATTTCTGCATCATTACTTGCTGCTGATTTTAGTAATTTACATAAAGAAATTAAAGAAATAGAAATTTCAAAAGCAAATGAATTACACTTTGATGTTATGGATGGTCATTTTGTCCCTAATATTTCAATGGGATTACCAATATTAGAATCTGTTAGACCATTAATTAATAAACCTATCGATATTCATATGATGGTATCTAATCCTGACAACCATATCAAAGTATTTAATGAAGCAGGTGGGGATATCTTTACTTTTCATATCGAAGCTTCAAAAGATCCAATAAAAACAATAGAAAGAATTAAAGAAACAAAAATGTTGGCAGGTGTATCGATTAAACCTGATACTTCTTATAAAGAAATATCAGGTTTGATAAATATAGTTGACAGGATATTAGTTATGACAGTTGAACCCGGTCTAGGAGGTCAAAAATTTATCCCTGAAATGTTAAGGAAAATTAAAAAAATCTCTGAAATGATTAATTCCAATGGAAAATCTATCGATTTGGCTGTAGATGGTGGAATTAAATCTGACACAGCAAAGTCTGTAGTTAATTATGGAGTTTCAACGTTAATTGCAGGTACCGGAATTTTTCAAAACAAAAAAGGTATCGTGGGTGGCGTTGAAGAATTAATAAGTAGTCTATATTAAGTAAAAGTTATCCTAATATAATACCTTTTTTATCTAGAGTACGAATCTCTCTAGCAGTTAGCTTAACTTTCACTCTTTCACCATCTACATTTATCCATCTAGCCTGTATATTAGGTTTAGAAATTTTTTGTGTAGCATTCAAGGCATGAGACCTATTGTGTCCAAATAAAGGCTTTTTTAAAGGACCAAGACCTAATTTTTCTCTAATTTTATTCGATTTTGACATAGTTATTGCTTAATAATGCTAATAAAGTTATCTATCGTAGTTTTTCACAATAAGTTGCGATATATATATAAAATTATACATCATATTATATTTCAAAATTATAGAAAATTATAAAATTGATAAGAATTATAATTAATATTAATGAAAAAAAATAAATCAAATAAAAAACTTGAATTGAATGGGAATTTACTACTTAAAATTATCCAAGGTGGAACAAAAGCTGTAGAAAACAATAAAGATAAAATTAATAAGATTAATGTTTTCCCTGTCCCAGATGGAGATACTGGAACAAATATGACATTAACTCTTAAATCAGTCATAGATAGTTTTCAAAATAACAATCAAATACATGCAGGAGAATCCTCAAAAAAAATGTATGAGTCAGCATTGATAGGGGCAAGAGGGAATTCAGGATTAATTCTTTCACAATTTTTTAAAGGTTTGTCTCAAGCAATTAATAACAAGAATTTTTCTGCTCAAAATTTTATAGAAGCATTTGAAATAGCTAAAAGTAGTTCGATTGAAGCTATCCCTAACCCTACATCAGGAACAATGATTACAATTTATTCTGACTGCGCAAACAAAGGAAAAGAATTATTAAATAAAAATATAATTGATACCCTTGAAATACTCGCATTCCAAGCAATAGAAACAGTAAAAAAAACACCCAGTATGTTAGATATTTTACAAGAAGCTAATGTCGTAGATTCTGGCGCATTTGGATTAGCAGTAATGCTACTTGGTGGAGTAGATGTGATAAAAAATAATGGTGATGGAAATATTAACGTCGATATTCCTAATTTTAACCCTAAAAAAACAGATATAAATGAAAAGTTTTTCTCAGATATAAATGAAGAAATTTGGGGATATTGTACCGTTTTTGCATTAACAGGAGAAAATTTAGATCCTGAAAATTTAAAAATATATATTTCAAATATTGGTAAATCTACAATAGTTACTGGCAATGAAAATATAGTAAAGGTTCATACACATACTACAGACCCAGGTAAAATTATTTCTTACTGTTCATCATTCGGAGTATTATCAAACTTTGATATCAAGAGTATGGATGAACAAACAAAAGAATGGATAGCAAAACAGAAAAAAAATATAAAATTAAAAAGTTCAGGTACATCAATCATTTCTGATGCTCACGGAAAAGGAATAATAAAATTAATGAAAGAAATTATCTCAAAAAATATATACGTAAATAAGGTTGATAATTCAATGACAATTATTCAAAATGATTTACTCGAAAGAATTGAAGCAACAGAAACAAATGACATAATATATCTTCCTAATAATAATAAAAATTATTCTCTATTCAAAGAAATTACTGATTTGACCTCAAAAAATTTATTTGTAATCCCTTCTTTATCATTACAATCTGGAATTAGTTGCCTTTTTGTTTTTGACGAAAAATCGAGTACTAAAGAAAATGTAGCAAGAATGAATGATGTTTTAGATGACATTAAAACAGGATCAATTGAAAAAGGTTTAAGAAAAAGTAATTTTATAGCGAAATTCGAAAATAAGGAAATTACAACTGGTAATACTCCCGAGGAAGCTCTAATAAATTTAATTCGAAATGTATCCCCTGAAAACTCTTTGGTAACAGTTTATACAGGTATAGAATCTAATAAAGAAGAATTAGAAAAAGCTTTGAAAGATAATTTCAGTGACTTGGAGATTGAAATTATTGAAGGTGGACAACCTTCCTATAATTACCTAATAGGTATTGAGTAATTTATTTATAGATTAAGTAACTGGAGTATTAAATGAAAGTAGCTGTAGTAACTGATAGTACATCAGACATCCCAAAAGAAATAGCTAAAAAATATGATATAACTATTGTCCCATTAAACGTTCATTTTGATTTGGATACATATCAAGATGGAGTTAATATTACCTCGGAAGAATTTTATAAGAGACTTGTTTCAGGCAAAATATTTCCAACTACCTCCGCTCCATCTGCAGGAATATTTTTAGAAACCTATAAAAAACTTTCTGAAAATTATGATGCAATTATTTCAATACATGTCTCCTCAAAAACAAGTGCTACATATAATTCTGCTCTTCAAGCTTCAAAAGAAATTAAAATTCCGATAGAAGTAATAGACTCAAAGGTTGTCTCAGCTGCTTTAGCGTTAATTGTCATTAAAATTGCTTCGTATGTTAAATCTAGTACTAATCTTAAAAATATAAAAACTCATGCTGAATCACTAATTGAACGAACTACGATATTTTTTTCATTAGAAACATTAAATTTTCTTATTAAGGGGGGGAGAATGGGCAAAGCAAAAGGCTTGATAGGTTCTATTTTAAAAATTAAACCCATTCTTACTTTTGATGACGGAGAAGTTAATGTTTATGAAAGAATAAGAAGCAGAAGAAAAGCGATAGAAAAAATACATGAACTTGCCAGTTCATTTGCTCCATATGAAGATACTGCTGTAATTTACTCTACTGATGATACTGAATCAAAAAAACTGGAAAATCTTTTACAGAACTTTACAAAATCAAAAACAGTTTTATCTCTACAACTTGGCCCAGTCGTTGGTACATATGGAGGTCCAAATGTGATTGGATTCACCGGTATAAAACCTGATGAGGGAGATGAATAATCGATCAGATATAGATAAGATTAAGGCATTAGTTAAAATACTCGAAATAGAATTATCTAATGGTTCTAAAGACACTACAGTCGTTGGTGGTATGGATAAGTTTCTGTCCAGAACACCCAAGTCTCTGATTTGGATCCTTGATGCAGATCCACTACATGGAACAGTATATACCGCTCTAACTCTCTCTGATAGATCAAAATGGAACCGTTTTGTACAGTCAAAACTAACAAGGATTTTAAACTCCAAATCTAAATTAATCAATCATAAAAAAAGTATTTCTCTTGACTCAGACTTATCTGAATTAGGTTTTATTCATCGCTCTTTCATAGGAAAATTTAGAAAATTAAATAAAAATACAGTTAAAGATTTATTGTGGAATTTTCCTGAAAGGTATATTGATTATACAAATGTAATCAATATAAAAGATTTACTTGAAAATCCAAATCTAATAAATTCATTAGTTACAATAATTGGAAAAATCACTTTCTCGAGTAGAACTTTTATAGGAAAACATCCAGGAACTAAGATTACCATTAAAGACTCTTCAGGAATTTTGGATGCGGTTTTTTTTAGACAACCATATTTATCAAAAAAATTTAAGGTAAATTCTTCAATTGCGTTAAGTGGTAAAGTTGATGGATTTATTGGCAAAAAACCACAAATGGTTAATCCTGAATATCAGGAAATAACTAAAGAAAAAACGAATTTCTCAAGCATTGGAAAATTGATGCCCGTATATTCTTCTACTGATGGTTTAGCTCAAAGATCAATAAGAACATCCATTGCTAAGACTATGGAAAAATCTTTTCAATTGATTGATGATTTTATTAGCCCTTCAATAATAGAAAAGAATAATCTAATATCATTATCTGAATCCATAAAAAATACCCATTACCCTGAAACATTTCTCGAAGCAGAAAATGCCAGAAAAAGATTAGCTTTCAATGAACTGTTTCTTTACCAATTAGCTGCAATTCAAAAAAAAAATATTAGAGATAAAAATTTAGGTGTAAAAATTAATGAGGCTCCATTTCTGATAAAAAAATTTTGTGCCGGTTTAGATTTTAATCTAACTAACGGACAACAAAATGTCTTAAATGACTTAGCTAAAGAAATGTCATCAAACTCTCCAATAGCAAGATTATTACAAGGTGAAGTTGGATCTGGAAAAACAATCGTAGCTCTATCGACTCTTATTGCTTCGGCTCAATCAAAACATCAAGGAGTTCTTTTAGCTCCAACCGAGGTACTTGCTGAGCAACATTATATTAACATTTGTAAACAACTTGAAACTGAACCATATATTTTTAGTTCAAATAGATTCGTAGAAGTTTCAACTTCAAAAGATTTAAAAACTCCTATTGTTGTTGGTCTTTTAACTGGAAGTTTTTCAGAAAAGATCAAAAAAGAAATTCGTCAACTAATTAAGAGAGGAGTTATTAATTTAATTATTGGAACTCATACTTTGTTACAAGAAACAGTAGAATTTAATAGATTAGGAATGGTTGTAGTCGATGAACAACATAGATTTGGAGTTGAACAAAGAAACCTTTTATCTAAAAGACAGCCAATCCCACATTTATTAGCCATGTCTGCCACACCTATTCCAAGAACCCTAGCATTAACTATTTACGGAGATTTAGATTTATCCACAATTAAAGAACTACCAAAAGGAAGAAAACCTATTACCACTAAATTATTTGAAAATAACGAAATGGAAAAAGTTTTAAGCTTTGTTAAAAATGAAGTTACAAAAGGCAACCAAGCTTTTATAGTTTGTCCATTTATAGAACCTTCTGATAAAGCTGAGATTATGTCTGCAATAGATCAATATGAAGTTTTATCTAAAGGTGTACTGTCAGATTTAAAATTGGGATTATTACATGGTGGAATGCAAATAAAAGAAAAACAAAAAATAATGAACGACCTTAGAGAAAAAAAAATAGATGTACTGGTATCTACACCAGTTATAGAAGTAGGAGTTGATATCCCAAGTGCAACAGTTATAGTAATTTTAAGCGCTGAAAGATTTGGGATGGCTCAATTACATCAACTCAGGGGTCGTGTAGGAAGAGGAAAAAATGAATCATTTTGTTTCTTAGTTTCATCTATTCATAACCCTATTTCTGATAAAAGGTTCAAAGCTGTAATAAATAATTCTGATGGTTTTAGATTAGCTGAAGAAGATTTAATTCAAAGAGGTCCTGGAGATTATTTAGGTACAAGACAAAGTGGTTGGGATGAATTAAAAATTGCTACTGTTAATGATAGAAACTTATTACAATTAGCAAGAAAAGAAGCAATTGAACTAATTGAAAAAGATCCTAATTTAATGAACGAAAATAATTTAAAATTACAAAAAATTCTAAATAAAATTACAAAAAATAATTTCACAGAATTCTTTTAGTTAGTAAAAATGTTGTTTTGGATATTAAACCATAACTTGCCCACCATCACACTGAATGGTCTGGCCAGTTATATTCGATGCATCTTCAGAAGCTAAAAAAGCTGCCAATGCACCTATATCAGAAGGAGTTTGTGGCCTCCCCATAGGAATCGCTTCTCGAAGTGATTCTAAAAACACTTCATATCTGTCTCGACCTTTAACTACATCATCCCCTAACTTATCCCTTTCTTCCATCCAATCCTGATGAAACGCAGTCCATATCCTACCTGGAGCTATCGCATTAACATTGATATTTTGCAAAGCAAATTCTCTCGCTAAGGCCTGAGTATATGCTATTACAGACATTTTTGTAGTCGCATAATAAGCAGTAGTATACTTAGCTGCCCTAGCCGCAACTGAAGAAATGTTGATTATTTTTCCATATTTACGTTTCAGCATATATGGCAATACCGCTTCAGTAACATCTGCAACACCTTTCACATTAACCTTCCATGTAAATTCCCAATCTATATCTCGAAAAAAAGTACCTGTAGAACCAGGTGCTCCAGCTACTCCAGCATTATTAACTAAAATATCAATTCTTTTTGTATTAGAAATTATTTCTTCAATAGAATTTTTTATAGATGATTTATCAGTAACATCAATATAACTTGTCCAAGCTGAATTACCAAGTTTTTCTACAATTTCTTTTGCTTCTAAAGCATTATTATTATTTATATCTGCAATCACAATATCTGCACCTTGTTCAGCCATTCTTTTTACAATTCCCAGACCTAAACCTTGTCCACCTCCTGTAATAAGTGCAATCTTATTTTTTAGATTCGCTAACATATAATCCTCCAATTTATTAAAAAAATTAACACCTTCATAATAACTCTCAATAAATGAATACATATTAAACAAAAGGTTGAATATAATTAAATATTAAAAATTCATAAGTTAAGAGTATTTTTATTAATAATCAAACACATATTGAACCTGTCAATGGATGGGCTAAGGTCCCACATGGTATGTGGCTTAGAGAAGCAACTTCAGTGGCTGTAGATAGCAATGATAAGGTTTATGTTTTTAATCGTGGTAATATTCCTATAATAATTTTTGATAAAAATGGGAATATGATTGATCATTGGGGCAATAATAATTCTACTAATGATACTGTCATAAGAACAGATGCATACGGCAACCATCTACAATTTTGGAATAATTGGTTTAACCGAGCCCACGCAATAACTATAGATCATGAGGACAACTTGTGGTTAGTAGATGACACTGGTAACCAAATACATAAAATGTCTCCAACCGGTGAATTTTTAATGACTCTTGGAACTAACGGGGTAATACACGGTACCCCTCCAACTACCGGAGAAGCATCACCTAGACAAAGTGGCCAAATGTTTAATAGACCAACAGATGTCGCTATATCAAAAATTTCAGGTGATATTTTTATAAGCGATGGATATGGTAATTCTAGAATCCACCGATTTGATCATAAAGGGAAACATAAACATTCATTTGGTGAATCGGGCACTGAATCAGGACAATTTAATCTCCCTCATAATATAGCCTTAATTGAGGATAAAGAAATTATAGTATGCGATAGAGAAAATAACAGAGTTCAAGTTTTTTCATTAGATGGAAAATATCAAAGAGAATGGATGGCACACAAAGCTGTAGCAGTTGAAGTTATTGGTACTGGAGATAATTTAAAAATTTATGTTGCAGAGCAAGGTCCGGCTCCTGTTCAAAGAGGAGTAGCAAGAATTGGTAATTGTGTCAGAATATATGATCGTAATGGTAATCAATTATTAAGATTTGGAAATGATTATTTTGGAGAAAATTTTGACCAATTTTTATGGCCACATAGCTTAGCTATAGATTCTAATGGAAGTATTTATATTGCCGAAGTTTCCTTCACAGAGTGGGGAAGACATCCTTTACCAGGTGGCGGAGGGTTTAAGGAAATGCCAAGTCTTAAAAAATGGATATTCAAAGATTAATTTAATTCGCCACGATATTTACAAGTTTACCTTGAACATATATTTTTTTTCTAATTGTTTTGCCAACTAAAAATCTTTCTACTTTTTCACTCTCACTAGCAATTCTTAAGGCTTCGTCTTCCTTGATAGCATTAGAAACTTTTACTTGATCTCTAACTTTTCCATTAACTTGAATAACTAAAGTAATATCTTCCGAAATTATATATAAATCATCATACTTTGGAACATTTTGTAAATGTACTGAATCATTGTTTCCCATTCTGTCCCAAATTTCTTCGGATATATAAGGTGCAATAGGAGCCATATGTAAAACTAATCTTGAAATTGATTTATCCCAAAGTTTATTAGAAATTTTAGATTCTTCATAAATCTTATATAAATAATTCGTGTATTCCATCATCGATGCGATTGCAGTATTAAATTTAAAAGCTTCCATATCTTCTAAAATTTTCTTGGTAATTTTATGTGAGAAACTGACTAAGCTTTCATCCTTTTTTTTATCACCATCAATATCAAATCTATTATCACTAATACAAATTGTCCATACTCTATTTAACCATCTATATATTCCATTAATCCCTGAATCAGACCAATCTCCTCCTTGGTCCCATGGACCTAAAAACATCAAATAAGATCTCAAAGTATCTGAACCATATTTCTTAATTACCGGATCAGGATTTAAAGGATTCGACCTTTTAGATATTTTTTTATGGTCCTTAATCAACATCCCTTGGTTAAAAAGTTTTATGTAAGGTTCGCTTATATTTACATATTCCAGATCTCTTAATGCTTTGGTAAAAAACCTAGAATACAATAAATGCATAACCGCATGTTCTGCACCACCCATATATTGATGTATTGGGGCCCAATTTTTCAAATCTTCACTCTTGAATGGTACATCTTTTGAACCTGGACTCATAAATTTAAAGTGATACCAAGAAGAATCAACAAATGTATCCATTGTATCTGTTTCTCTTATAGCCTTAATACCACACTTGGGACAAGTCGTATATAAAAATTCTTCATTGAGAGTTAAGGGAGATTTACCTGTAGGATTAAATTCGACATTCTCCGGTAATATGACAGGTAACTGATCAAAAGGTACAGGAACAGTTCCACATTCATCACAATAAATTATAGGTATAGGGGTTCCCCAATATCTTTGCCTCGAAATTAACCAATCTCTTAGATGATAAGTAGTTGTCCTAGTTCCAAATTTATTTTTCTCTATAAAATCAGCAATTGAATCTTTAGCAATATTATTACTTAGATCATTAAAATTACCAGAGTTAATTAAATTCCCTTCACCGATCCAAGCCTTACCAATATTATTTAATTTATTTTCAGGTTTTACCACCATTCTTATTTCTAAACCATATTTTTCAGCGAAAATATAATCTCTTTCATCATGAGCAGGAACACCCATAACCGCACCAGTACCATAGCTGGCTAATACATAGTCACCCACATATACTGGAACCCGTTCATCATTCATAGGATTTATGCAATAAGCACCAGTAAAAACACCTGTTTTATCTCTTTCAGTGGAAGTTCTTTCTATTTCAGAAATTTTCCCAGCATTAGCAATATAAGAATATACAGAATCTCTTTGATTCTCTTGAATAATAGATTTCAAGAGTTTATGTTCAGGTGATAACACAACAAAAGTCACACCAAAAATGGTATCTATTCGTGTGGTAAAGGTATCAATATATTCATCTTTTAGAAATTCACTCAAATCAAATTTAATAGTCACTCCTGTAGATTTCCCTATCCAATTCCTTTGCATCATCTTTATTTTTTCTGGCCAATATATTTTATCCATCTCTAAAAGCTCTTCAGCATAATCAGTAATACGAAAAAACCATTGAGGTAACTCTTTTTTTAATACATCAGTACCACATCTCTCGCAACTACCATCCTTAACTTGTTCATTTGCAAGTGTAGTTTGATCTTTCGGACACCAATTTGCTAATCCAGATGATCTGTATGCTAAATTTTTATTATAAAATTCAAGAAAAAAATGCTGGTTCCATTTATAGTATTCTGGGTCTGAAGTTACTAGTTCTCTCGACCAATCATATGATGTGCCCATAGATCTGAATTCTTTGCGGAAATTATTAATATTTTCTAAGGTCCATTTTGAAGGATTAATTCCATTTTCTATTGCAGCATTTTCTGCTGGAAGACCAAAAGAATCAAACCCTTGTGGGTGCATTACATTATAGCCTTGCATTCTACGAAAACGCGCGTGAGCATCTGCTGGAGCAAAAGCATACCAATGACCTATATGTAAATTCCCAGAAGGATATGGAAACATACTTAAAGCAAAATAATTTTCTTTACCCTTAATATTATTTTTTGCTTCGTAAATTCCATCTTTCTCCCATTTAAAAGTCCATTTATCCTCAATTACAGACGGATTATATTTTTCAAATTTATTAGACTCCAAATTATTTCATCCAAAAAATTATTACTAAGATCCCACTCTGTCATCAAAATGTGTTCTAAGATTAGGATTATCGACTATAAAATCCTTAACATACATAATTGCTTCTTCTGGAAGTTGTATGCTCAGTCCTCCATCAACAGGTAAAACTACTCCTGTTATAAAAGAAGCTTCATCTGAACACAAAAAAGAAATAGCATTAGCAATATCAGCTGGGACACCGGTCCTTCTAACAGGATATTGCAATTCAAATAGTTTAAATCCAGCTTCATTGCCCTGTTCTCTCCACATTGCTTCTCCACTCTCTGTGACTACATGACCTGGAGCAATAGCATTTACAGTTATACCTAAAGGACCAAAATCTATAGCCATTTGACGAGTAATTCCAATGACTGCAGATTTACCCGCTTCATAAATTAATGCCCTTGGTGCTTGTAAAAGACCATGGACAGAAGAAATATTAATTATTCTCCCAACATTTTGTTTAGGAGGATCTCCATGCCTCAAACCAGCACCAGACCACTCAATATTTTCTTTAGAAATACTTCCTGACTCTTCCATAACGGGAACAGCATATTTAGCACCTAAATATAATGATTTAGCCAATAAACTTAATCCTCTATCCCATGCTTCAGAAGTGATTTCAACAGCACTTCCGAAGGAATGAGCTCCTCCTCCATATGCATTTTGAACTAGTATGTCTAATCTACCGGTTTTTTGTAAGGTAAATTCAATCATTTCCTTAATAGTTTTTTCTTCAGAAACATCTCCAATTATATAATCTGCAGTTCCACCCGAAGATTTAATATTACTTACATTTTTTACAGCGGAAGATTCATCGATATCAATAATTATTACATGTGCTCCTCCCTCGGCTAATTTTCTTGCTGTACCTCCTCCGATACCTCTAGCTCCACCGGTTACAATAGCTGTTCTTTTATCAAATTTACCCATTTTATATCTCTACTTTAATAATTATTATTTCAAACTTATAAATACTACTATAATATGATCATCTCAGTTAAATAATCCAATTACTACTTACAAAAAATTTATTGGAAATCTTTTAACTAAAATAATCATGGCTTAACCATACTACCATCACCCCTACGTGCAGGACCCCAAGCCCCTCCATAAGCACGGACCTTGAAAGGAAATTTTTTAGCCATTTTCTCATTTAAATCTATTCCAAGTCCAGGTTTACCATTTGACCACATATAACCATCTCTCACTTCAGGAAAACCTGGAAACATTTCTCTTGTCCTATCAGGGGGAATAGCATATTCTTGTATCCCAAAATTATAATTATTTAAGTCTAAATTTAAATTAGCTGCATGACCTACAGGAGAAGTGTCACCCGGTCCATGCCAAGCAGTACGTACATTAAATAGTTCTCCCATAGCTGATATTTTCTTAGCTGGAGTTATTCCACCAATTTGAGATATATGAATCCTAATAAAATCAATTAATCGATCCTTAATCATTGGAATTACTTCGTGTGGATTATTCCATAACTCTCCCATTGCTATAGGAGTAGAACATTGGTTTCTAACCATTCTAAAATATTCATTATCTTCAGGACTAAATAGATCTTCTAAAAAGAAAAGCTGATATTTTTCAACTTCTTTTGCAAACCAAACTCCTAAAATTGGCGGTATTCTTTCGTGAACATCATGTAACATTTCAAAATCCCAACCTACCGTATTTCTTAAATGTTCAAAAAGTTTTATAGCAGATCTTATATATGGTTTTGGTTCAAAAATACCTGCGGGATGTGCAACGATTAAATCAGAATCACTTTCATCAGGTATCCATGAAGTTATCCATTTCGGACCTGTAAAAGCTTTAGTATCTGTGATATTTTGTATTTTTTTTTGACTTCCATAATTAGAGGTTAATCCTTCAGTTGCCATTTGTACACGAATATAGTGAAAACCTTTTTCTATAAATGCATGTACTTGGTCTTCCACTTCATTTACATTAGATCCTGATGCATGAACATATACTGCTGCTGCTTCCCTAGCCCTACCACCAAGCAAATCATAAACAGGCATATTTGCCATTTTACCTTTAATATCCCAAAGAGCTTGATCAATACCAGATAAAGCATTGTTCAGAACAGGGCCATTTCTCCAATATGAAGAAACATAACTTGTTTGCCATATATCTTCAATATCACTCACAACTTTCCCAATTAAAAAAGGTTTTAAATAGTCTTCAATAGCTGTAGCAACAGCCGTAGGTCTTTGTGTAAAAGTTGCATCACCTATACCATATAATCCTGGCTCTGAAGTCTCAATCTTAACTGTGACAAGTCGAATATTATCTGGTTCTGTAAGGAAAATTTTTATATCTCTAATTTTTATTTGTGTCATGATTTTTCTTTCTGTAATAAATTAATAGAACATGTAAAGATGGATTTTATACCCTTTTATTTTTTTTAACAAATAAAATATACCAACACTGTGGTTATAAAATAACAAACTAAGAAAGAAAATAATTTGAAACAAGTAACATGGCAAGGTGGACAAAATTTTACTATTGATAATGTAGATGATCCCATACCTCCAAAAGGATGGGTAAAAGTAAAAATTGACACTGTTGGAATATGCGGAACTGATGTTCATATAACTCAAGGATTATTCCCTGCAACTCCACCATTAGTTTTAGGGCATGAAGCGTCAGGAATAATTACTGATACAGGCAAAAACGTAAATACTAAAAGGATAGGACAGAAGGTGGTACTCAATACTACGTCAAGTTGTGGAAAATGTGATCATTGTATTAACTGGACAATTTCAAGATGCTTAGACTCTCAAAAATCAACTCCTTTTTTTGCTGAATATTCAATTACACCTTCCCAAAATGCCGTACAAATACCTAGTAATTTAGACATTGAGATTGCATGTATGACTGAACCTGCTTCCTGTTGTCTTTCTGGAATACGAATGTTATCAATTAAAGAAAATAGTGTTGCACTAGTAATTGGAGGAGGAATTATGGGACAGTTATGTGCAGGATTTCTTAGGACACATGGTGTAAAAAAAATTATTTTATCTGAGCCAGTATCATCAAGACGTGAAATTTCTAAAGATGTTGGTGTAGATATACTACATAATCCTACCGAATCACCACTTGAAGAATTTATCGCAAAAATTACCAATAGCAAAGGAGTTGATATTGCTATAGAAGCAGTAGGGAAACCTGAATTGGTCAGTAAATGTATCAAAATAGTAAAACCTGCAGGACAAGTTTTAATGATCGGAGTAAATCCAGAAAAAAGCTCACTCCCATGTGATCTATATGAAATGCACTATAAAGAAATTATTCTCAGAGGGGCTTTTGGTAGAGGTAATGTTTTCTCAATTACTCCAAAAGAAATATTAAAGTTAAATTTATCAAATATGATTTCTAAAAGATATTCATTGGATCAAGTCAAAGATGCAATAAATGATTCTGCTAAAGGCAAAGGCATTAAATTGGTGATAAAACCTTAATATCTCACTCTTTAGCAACTACTGTAGCTGTAGCACTTGCTTGTTCAGGAGTTAGTACATCAATTAATTTAATATCAAATGTTAATGTAGCATTTCCTGGAATTACTGGTGGTTTACCGTAAATTCCATAAGCCAATTCAGGAGGGATTTCTACTCTTCTTCTTCCACCAACTTTCATAGATTGAAGGGTCTCTCTCCAACCATTAATCACTTGAACTAACAGAAATTTACTCGGAGTTCCTCTCAAATAAGAAGCATCAAATAAACACCCATCTTCAAGCCATCCAGCATAATGGACTGTCACTAAATCATTAATTGTTGGTGAAGTTCCATTCCCCTCTACTATATCAAAAAGATTCATTGATAAAGCATTACCATCATCACCTAGAATACTTGTTTCGTTTTTAGAATATTGATCTGTATCTACTGAATCTTTTTTTGGGGCATCCAAAGGGTATTGATCATTATTACAATAACTACTTGAAGCTGTAGGTTGAATTACGGGAATCTCTAAATCTTCAGGGTTTTTTCCAGCTACTTGACAGCCTGAAAAGATTATAAGAATTAAAACTAAAATGAAAATTTTTTTTATCATAAAATATCTAATTTATAATACTGAATTAACTCTATCTTGAAATTTTTTAGCACCTTCTTCAAGCCAGTCCCCAATACCAACTGATACTAATCTGACACCCATTTCAATAAATTGTTCAACATTCTCATTATTCGCCAAAGTTCCAGCAATTTTCCCCGATGAAATTATACGATTAAGAGAATCATTGATTTTTGATTTAACATCTGGATGATTTATATTATTTATATGACCCATGGATGCAGCAAAATCAGACGGTGCAACGTAAAAACAATCAATACCATCAACACTTAATATTTCGTTCAAATTTTCCCAAGCCAATATATCTTCTATCAAAACAATTAATGAAGTCTCATCATTTGCTTTAAGTAAATAATCTTTAACACCATAACCTTGACGACTAGTAAACAAACCTCTCTTACCAATTGGCGCAAATTTACCTCCCTGAACGACGTTTTTGGCTTCTTCTTTAGTATTTACATGTGGTACAACTATTGCCTGTGCTCCACGATCTAATGTTCTATAAATTAGCCCTTGATCATTAGCATTAATTCTAGCTACAGATGTCATTCCCCATATATCACATGCTCTAGTTAAATTTCCTAATTCTGAAGCATCAACCCAACCATGTTCACCTTCAAGCCAAATTCCATCAAAATTATTTGGGCCAAAAGCATCTATATCATCAGGATGTGTTAATCCCATAGCAATAACAGCTACTTCCCCTTTAGAAATTTTTTGTTTTACACGATTTGGTCGTATGTGCAATTTATGACTCCTATTTTTAAAATTTTTTATAACAGAATATAAATTTCAATACACTAAGCACCATGGCAAAATTTATATTTTTTCTCGCTCCCACAAGGGCAAGGTTTATTTCGTTTTGCACCAGAATACATATCATTACTTGTAGATATATTTCTCGCTTTAATCATTATATTAGATGGTGGTCTTGCATTCTTTAATTCATTAGCCATAAATTTCATATATGGTGCTGTATGGCCAAAAAAAACTTTATATCCTTTGCATAAATAATTTAATCCTGGTTCTCCATCTGGAGTAGTAATAAAGCGTTGTTTTGGACATCCTCCATTACATGCAAATTTAAATTCACACTCTCTACAATATTTTGGTAATGTATTTTTTTTATCCATTCCAAATTTACGCTGTTCTGGAGAATCAGTCATATCTCTAATAGATTTATTCTTAACATTACCTAATTTATAATCAGGATAAACAAAATGATCACAAGAATAGACATCACCATTATGTTCTATTATCATTGCATCTCCACAAGTTTCAGCAAAAATACATAACCCAGGATGATTCCCAACCCACGAAGCTAAAGTAGTATCAAAAATTTGTACAAATCGTTTTCCCACATCTTTTTTAACCCATATATCAAAAATTTTAGCTAAAAATCTTCCATATTGCTCAGATCCTACGGACCAATCAGTTAAATCTGCTTCTTCGTGATCAGGGTCAACTAATGCTAATTTATCATCTCTTTCAATTCTAGAAACACGCTCAACAATCGGAATAAATTGCATAAAATTACTATCTAAATCTTCAGTTAAAAATTTATAAATCTCTTCTGGATAATCAGCATTATGCCTGTGTAAAACAGTTAATGTGTTAAATTCAACATTAAATTTTTTAATCGAATCCAGCCCATTAATAACTTTTTCAAATGTAGGATTGTTTCCTCTATCCACTCTATATCTATCATGTAATTTTTGAGGCCCATCAATAGAAACACCAACTAAAAAATTTTCTTGTTTTAAAAATTCCGCCCATTTATCATCTATAAGGATGGCATTGGTTTGAAAAGCATTAGTAATAGTTTTTCCTTTAGCATAAAATTTTTGTAATTTAACTGCTTTCTTATAAAAGTCTATTCCTAATAATGTAGGTTCTCCTCCTTGCCAAGCAAAATTAACAACTGGAACTTTTTGAGATTCTATATATTGTTTAACATAATTTTCAAGAACCTCATCACTCATTTTCCACTTAGATTTAGAAACTGAAGGATAAAGTTTCTCTTTTTCTAAATAAAAACAATACTCACATGAAATATTACATATCGCACCCGACGGCTTAGCCATTACATGAACTGATAATGGATTATTAATTTTTTGAGTTTTTGATGTCATAAATTTATCTTCTTAGGACTTTCTCCATTTACCCAAGATTTTATCAAGTGGTGAGCTATAGCTACTGGTCCAGGTACTTTAATAAGACTGGATTCAGAATTAATAGCCAGATTAACTTCTTTTTTTGTAAACCATCTTACATCAGACATCTCTTCTTCATCATAATTTATTTCTTCTGTTAACGCTTGAGCGTGACAACCTATCATTAAAGAAGAAGGGAAAGGCCACGGTTGAGAAGAATGATACACTATATTTCCAACCATTAGACCAGATTCTTCTTTTACTTCTCTTTTGACTGCCTCTTCAATTGACTCTCCCTGATCAATAAAACCAGCTAAACAAGAATAAAACCCGCTCCTTTGCCTAGCTCTTGTTTGCCCGAGTATACATTTTTCTCCTTTATATACCAGCATAATAGCTACAGGATCTGTTCTCGGAAAATGTTCCATTTTACATATGAGACATCTCCTGACTTGCCCTCCACGATGTGAAGTTGTTTCAGCACCACATGAAGAACAAAATTTTGTTCTTTTATGCCATTCTAATTGAGCTCTAGCTTGAGAGAGGATTCCTGATTCACCTTGAGAGAGTTCTGTGGCTATTTCTCTAGAATCACAAAAACTTTCATCCTTTTCTAGAATTAATTTTTCCTCCATCGAAACATCTAATACAAAAAACTCTTCTCCATTAATAGATCCTAAAAATATAAAGTTTCCTAAAATATTCTTGGGAAAAATT